>Ga0182016_10000955_pt1 | contig 35573 bp, 37 predicted proteins | sample 712S2MmetaG_FD_120491 | JGI IMG/M metagenome (GOLD analysis project Ga0182016, IMG submission 120491) | Permafrost microbial communities from Stordalen Mire, Sweden - 712S2M metaG | ecosystem: Environmental > Terrestrial > Soil > Wetlands > Permafrost | place: Sweden: Stordalen | collected...
AAAAATCAACTGCGCTCGCGTTGTCGATGCAAAATCACGCACCTGCGCAGGGGTTCCCTAGATCCTCACCAGATTCCGCTGAATCTTACCCGTCACCCATGCTTTGCCCGGCGCGGTCAGCATATCAATCTCGCTGCGCACACCGAACTCCGGCAGGTAAATCCCCGGCTCGACGGAGAAGCAGGTGTTGGGCAGCAGCAGCCGCACGTCGTGGGTCTCCAGATTGTCCAGGTTCGCGCCGGAGCCGTGGATCTCGGGGCCGATGTTGTGGCCGGTGCGATGGGTGAAGAACTCGCCGAAACCGGCCGCGCGGATGACCTCGCGGGCCGCGTCGTCAGCCTCGAAGCCGCGGATCGCGCGATTCTCGGCAAAAGCCTGCTTGACGGCGTGGATGGCCGCGTCGCGCGCCTTCACCACCGTCTCGAAGACGTGCAACTCCGTGGCCGTTGGTTCGCGTCCCACCACGCCGGTCCAGGTAATGTCGTAGTAGATGCTGCCCGGTTTATCCGATTTGGCCCAAATGTCGATGAGAAGAAAATCGCCCGCGGCGATGGGCGAGGAATGCTCGGCGGTCGGCTCATAGTGCGAGTCGGAGCACTTGGCGTTGACGCTGACGTTGGGGCCGTCGTCCCAAATCAGGCCTTCGCGGCGCATCGCTTCGCTCAGCCATTGCATATGGTCGAACTCGGTGTACGCGCCCGCGCCGGAGTTCACTCTGCGGCCAATCACTCGCCAGCCCTCGTCCAGAATCGCGTCGATGGCCCGCTGCGCGACGGTGTGGCTGGCGATCTGCTCTTCACTCAAGACCGCTTCAAAAACGCTTACAAGGTCAGCAGAGCTTACAATCCGCTTGCCCAGCCCGCGCAGAAACTCGACCGTGCCCGCGTCCACCATCGAGACGTACATGATGGCGTTGTTGGGCGAGTATTGCATGGCCAACGTGCTCGCGCCCGCCAGCATCAATTCCAGGCCGGCGGCCAGTTCCTGCCAACTGGAGTAGAGCGCCTTGGCGCCGGGCAGCGCATCCAGCCGACCCTGCTCAATGCGATGCACCAGCTTGCGCGGCTCGCCGGCGGCAGGCACAAAGTAGTACCAGCGGCGTGTGATGTGCGCCTTCTCGTCCAGGCCCAGGATGCGGGCGGCTATGGGGTCGCGGTGATGATGGTCGTAAAAAAGCCAGCCGTCAACGCCGGCTTCGCGGAGTGCGGCTTGAATCGCTTGCAGGTCCATATCGGCCATGATACGCGAGCAGGGGCGGATCAGAACCATACCGGCAATCATTGCTCCGAACCCCGCCGGCATAATAGCTCCGTGCCCCATCCTTTTCGCTTTCTTTGCGAAAAGGATGGAAAACCATGAAATCCACCCGCTGGCTGGCCAGATTTTTGCCCAACTGTCTCTACTTTTATGCAGAGCCTTTTTTGCGCGGATGTGTACGCAATTCCGCCCGCTTACAACGCGGCCAGCGCCTCCGCCTGTGTGGGGAAGAGGCCGGCGTACTTGGTGATGCCCACCATGGTAAAAACTTTGGTGAAGTGCGCCGAGAGGCCGAAGGCGTAGACCTTCTGGCCGGAGTTCGCGGCCTCGATCATCATCTGGATCACCAGCGCGATGCCGCTGGAGTTTATGTAATCCACCTTGCTGAAGTCCAGCAAAACCAGCTTGGAGGTCGCCTTGGGCAGCGTCTGGTAGGTGCCCAGGACAGCATCCTTCGAGGTGCTGGCGATGTCGCCCTCGAAGCGCAGGACGGCGACCGGATGCCCGACCGGGGAAGTGAGTTGCTCAACGCGCGCCTTGGTTTCGCTTTGCACGATCAATCGTCTCCAATCAGTTCTCAGTTCACAGTTGTCAGTTCTCAGTTGCCGTTGTCAGTGAACAGTTGTTAGTAGTGTGTGGTCAACAGTCGTTTTGTGCCGGTGCGCAACTTCTGTCGTGCCATAAAACTGACAACTGAGAACTGACAACTGAGAACTGTTATTGCTCTTTATCCAGCCGGATGACCAGCCGGACGTAACTGCTGTTGCCGTCGGCGCCGACCACCCATTCGGCTTCGTCCACCAGCGCCTGGATGAGAAACATTCCCATGCCGCGCGGGCCTTCGTCGCCGTGCATCTTGCGGTCGATGTCGGGTTTGCTGACAGCGCCCGGCTGCCGGTTCATGCCCTTGCCGTCGTCGATGACCTTGACCTCCAGCGAGTCGGCGCTGACGGAGAGCACCACGCCCACGCTGAGCTTTTCGTTCAGGCGGTTGCCATGCTCGATGGCGTTGATGCAGGCCTCGGCGACGGCCGTCTTCAGGTCTTCGATGCGGTCCTCACGGAAGCACATCAGCTTGGCCACCGCCGCCGCGGTACTCATGGCCACCTTCTCGAAGCCCATGCGCGAGGGCAGCCGGACCTCGACCGTGGTGGGCTTGGATTTGGGGATGGAATTGTCTTCGCTCATGCCGGCATCTCCATCACGCCCGTTTCGCGGCACAGCGCCAGTGCGGTCATGTCGTCTCCCTGCGGCCCGCCTTCGGAGAAGGCCTCGATGGCCGCCCATAATGCATCGAGAATACCATCGGCCTTTGCCGCCTGGCACCTTAAAAATTCATCCAGCAGCCGTTCGGGACCAAACTCCTCATCCCCCTTGAAGACTTCCGTCAGCCCGTCGGTATAAAACAGCAGCCGCGTTCCCGGCAAAAAATCGCACAGCTCGCTCGCGTAGCGCATCCCCGGCAGCATCCCCAGCGGCGTGCCGGCGGCCTCAAAGAGGCGCGGCTCCGCTCCGGGCTGCGCCAGAAACCCAGGATTGTGGCCCGCGTTCACCACCTCGATCTCGCCCGCCTGTACATGCAGCCGCAGGAAAATCGCCGTGACATAGCGGCGGCGCGCCTCTTCGCCCTCCGCCCAATGGTGCTGATTCATGCGCGCAGCCAACTCGTCCAAAGGCGGCCCATCCGCCGCCATCGCGCGGAAAGCCGAACGGAAGCTGGTGGACATGATCGCCGAAGCCATCCCCTTGCCGGCCACATCGGCCACCGCCATCAGCAGGCTGCCGTCCGGCTGGGCAACAATGTCCAGATAGTCGCCGCCCACCTCGTAGCACGTATCGGAACGGAAGGACAGAGAGTAGCCCGGAATCGCGGGCAGCCGCTGCGGCAGCAGCGAGCGCTGAATGGCGCGCGCCGCGTCCATATCCTGTTGCACGCGGGCAAACTCGATGTTGCGCTTGTGGTTGCGGGCGTTTTCTAGCGCCACGGCGGCCTGCAACGCCAGCCCTTCGATGAAGTCGGTCTCGTAGATTGTCAGTGCGCGCCCGCCCGGAGAAGCCACAACCAGCTCCGCCATGAGCTGGCCAGCGCGGTCTTCCAGCGGATAAGCCAGCGCGCCCGCCGTGTCAGGGTCGTCCGCGCCGGGAGCGTCGCCATAACTCAACCCAGCCGCGGGAAAAGCCGCGCCGGCCATCTCCAGCTCGCGCACCACGATGCGCAGCACCTGCTCCAGCACCTCTTCTTCGCGAATGGTCGAATGCACCTGCCGTGAAGCCTCCAGCAGCGCCTGTAACCGCGCCACCTGCTGCTGCAACCCAATCGTATCGGCATTGCCCGTCTCGCCATGACCGGGAAGCTGAATTCCAGCCGCCATCGCGCCTAACCCCCGTGAAATTTCACTCTAGCATGATGAGGTCTGCACTGGCGCGAGATTCAGCGATTGGCCATGCGGCGAAGATCCCTTGTCTCCAGGATCCGCTTCTCATAGCCTCGCCGCGCCACAGCCAGCATTGCCTGGCCGATCTCGCGCGTCGATAGAACATGATTCGGCAGCGCCCAATGTAACAGCGGAAGTAGAGGCTTCATGAGTTTGTACATCACTCGATAGGCAGGCGTCTTCGATTGAATCCCATCCAGTGGCTCAATCAGCCCGGGACGAAACATGAACGCCTTGAGCGGCAGCCGCAGCAGGGCATTCTCCGTCCGGCCCTTGATGCGCGCCCACATCGCGCGCCCCCGCTCCGAGCTGTCGGTTCCCGCGCCGGAGACGTAGATAAAGGTCATCCCCGGATTGAGCCGGCTGAGCGTCTCTGCGGCGGCCAGCGTGAGTCCATAGGTGATGCGCTCGTAGTCGGCCTCCTTCATGCCGGCGGTCGAAACGCCGAGCGAAAAAAAGCATGCGTCGAAGCCAACCAAATCGGTCTCCACCGCCGTAAGATCGCCGATATCAGCACATAAAATTTCGCGCAGCTTCGGGTCCTCCATCCCGGTTGCTCCGCGGCCAACGGTCGCCACAAGATCCACATCCGTGGCGCGCAGGCACTCGCGCAAAACCCCCTGCCCCACCATTCCAGTTGCGCCAAAAATCAACACTTTCATCGCGTCCCTCTTCTCTGATTGCCCATGCTGGAAGCAAGTATAGTCTTGGTTTGTTCCTTCAAGAGCAGTCCGGCTTGCCGCTGCAAATTATGCCAGCAATGAACCCGCTAACTTGCTAACCTGCTATCAGCGCGAAGCGGTGGCTAACCTGCTAAATGGTAAGCCAGTCCTCGCGAGTTTTGGCGAACGGATAGAGAATACCCAACGCTCAACCAGTTTTGTTCATAGGGAGATCAGCAGCGGTTTCAAAACTGTGTAATCTACAGCTGTGGCAATGAAATATTTCACCAAGAATTCTTCAACTTCCGCCGCCTGCCGGGAAAGTTTTGGTTGCTACAGCAGGGCAGGAAAGAATAGTTTATTGACATGCGGAAGATGAAATGCAAGCGAATCATTGCGGCGCTGATCGCGCTTTGCACGATTGGAATCAGCACGGCGCAACAGAAGGCTCCATTGCCGGATGTGACCATCGCGCCAAAGTCGAGCGCGGCGGTGAGCGCGCATATTATCGACCTGGCGAAAGAGCCGAAGATTACGCAGGCTGAAAAGCAGCGGCTGATCCGCGACAAGATCAAGTACGTCTTTGTGCTCTTCCAGGAGAACCGCTCTTTTGATTTTTATTTTGGAAGTTATCCCGGGGCGGACGGGCTCTATGCAGGACCAGCCGGTCCTTACAATGCTGACAATGTCACTGGCTTCAAGCAGCCAATTGTGAACACCGACGGAACTCTGGGGACGATTACGCCATTCCGTATTCCAACAACAATCATCGATGCAAAGGGCAAGACCGTGCCGCTTTATCCGGCGGACATAGCCTCGGTGAATCACTCGCACGTGGCCATCGCGCGCAAGATTGCTCTGGATGCGAACGGTGTGGCGCGGAACTCGGAGTATGCGCTGACCGAAGAGGGCGTGACGCTGACCAATGGCAAGCCGTCCAAGGCGCCGACGCTCGAACGCAAGCAGTTTGGTGAGCTGGTGATGGCTCATGTGGACTGCGACACGGCGCCGTTTCTCTGGCGTTATGCGGACCGCTTCACGCTCTTCGACCACTTCATGGACACGATCATCGGTCCATCGACGCCCAATGCGATTGCCATGATCAGCGGGCAGGGCGGCGAGACGCAGTGGATGCTGCATCCAGATCAAGCCGCGACCGGCGGCAAAGGCAAGGACGCGATAGTGCCGATGGTTGCCGACCCCGCGCCCTACTGGGGATCGGCGTTGGATAAAGCGAACAAGCTGCGTCAGCCGCAGGCCGTGCCGCCCGGAAAAAGCGTCTCGAAGAACCTGACCTTCGCCAGTCTGCCGCTCTCCTTCATGGGCAGCGAGATCAAGAAGACTACGGCTGCCGATTACGATCCTGCGTTTGATCTGCCTGATGTGCGCGAGGACATCGAAAAAATTGCGGGGCATGGCGTGAGCGCGATCAACTGGGGCTGGTATCAGCAGGGCTATGCGCACGAGAACAACGACGCGCGGGGAACAGCTTCACACGAAGGCTATGTGGCGCATCACAACGCGCCGCAGTACTTCGGCTATGTGGCCAACAATCCGCAGGCTACCACACACCTGCATGGGTTGAGCGAGTTCTTCACGGATATTGCGGCCAGGCGGCTGCCGGCCTCGGGCGTGTTTTATCTGCGCGGTGGCTACGGCAACATCAATGGATGGAAGCCACAGGATCCGAACCCCAAACTGGCCGCGGTCTTCAACGGCAACGACGATCATCCCGGCTACTCGGACACGCAGATCAGCGAGGGGCTGCTGGCCGAGGAGATCAACGCCATCGCGGCGAGTCCGTATTGGAGCGAGAGCGCCATTATCATTACCTACGACGAGTCGGACGGGCTGTTTGACCATGCGCAGCCGCGTATCCGCTCCCATGATGCGAACGGGCTGCCTCTGGAGCAGGGGCCGCGCATTCCGGCGATTGTGATTTCGCCTTACGCGGTGGCGCATGGCGTCTCGCACGTGCCCTCGGAGCACAGCTCAATTATCAAATTTGTGGACGAGCTGTTCGGTCTGATTCCGCTCGCCGACCTGCCAGACGAGATGCGTGCGCGGCAGATTGGCGCGGATAAATTCGGCCAGGTGAACCTGGGCCCGGCGGACGATAAGGTGGAGGGCGTGGGCGACATGAGTTCGGCCTTCGACGCGCTGCGGCTGATGGGCAAGCGCGCGCCGCTGAGCGCGGAGTACGCGACCATTCCCGCGGCGGAGATCGCGCGCTTTCCTCACGCGAATGGCGCCGGTTGCAAGCAACTGGAAATCACGCCGACCGATTGGGCGCTTCCCAATCCCGTGCCGGCGGACTTCAATCCGCGCCCCGATACAACGCCGGGCGTGCCCACTGCGGGCGGATGGACGCCGTAATGCGAGCCTGGGCGGCCTACACAATGCTGGCGATGGCGTTGATCGCACACGATGTTGCGTGCGCAGCCGAGCCTTCTTCTAAGCTATCCCGCGTGCGCGCGGCGGGTGTGTTGCGCTGCGGCATCGATCAAGAGCAAGCGGAGTATTCGACCTCGGACGATCATGGCAATCGCGAGGCATTCGACGCCGATCTCTGCCGCGCGGTAGCCGTGGCTGTGCTGGGAAAAGATGCGCTGGTTCGCGCGACGCATTATCTGGATGATCGCGCCGCGATGCAGGGACTCAACGCGGGCGAGGTGGAGATGGTGGCCTCTCTCTCCGACGACTTTACTCATACTGTGGGGACACATCTTACATTCACGCAGCCGGTACTGTGGGACGGCGTTGGGTTTCTTGTGCTGGCGCAAAGTCCGGCGATGCGTGCGCGGCAACTGAGCGGAAAGAAGATTTGTTTTCTCGCGGAGACCACTGTGGAAGAGAGCGTGCGCGCATGGTTTGCGCGCGAACATCTGGAGTTTGTCCCCTTTCCGTTTCAGGAAGAGGGCGAGATGCAGGCGGCCTTCGCCACGGGCAATTGCGGCGCGCTGGCCGGCGACCGGACGCGCCTGGCAGAGACGCGCACGGAATTGACGCGGCGCGGAAAGCAGACTCGATTGCTGCCAGAGTGCGTCTCGAAGGATCCGCTGGCAACGGCGGTGCGCGAGGACGATCCGCAGTGGGCGGCGCTGGTGAATTGGGTGATGGAAGCGCTCATTCAAGCTGAAGAGAGCGGCGTAACGCAGGCCAATGTGAAAGCGATGCGCGCGCGGGCTGACAGCGACCCGCTGTTGCGCTTTCTGCTCGGCGGCTCGCGCGAAGTAGGCTCCGCGCTGGGGCTTGATGACGACTGGGTGGCGCGCGTGATTGCGGCGATGGGAAACTATGGCGAGATTTATGCGCGCGATCTGGGCAGCGGTTCGTCCTTGAAACTGCCGCGCGGCGAGAACAATTTACGCGCGCATGGCGGCGCGATGACGGCGTTGCCTTTCAAGTAGGAAGCGAATCATTCTTACTCTTTGCGCACTAGCTTGAGCCGCACCAGACCCTGGTGGGCCAGGTCTGCAATGGCGCGGGCGAGCGTGACCGAGGCGTTCAGCGACTCCGGGCGCCCCAGGCGAAGATTAATCTTTTTAGCAAATTCGCGGAAGAAAATATCCACGTCATAAAGGATTTCGACGTGATCGCAGAGAAAGCCGATGGGCTGGAGCAAGACTGTTTTTGTGCCAGAGGCGGCGATGGTTTCCAGCGTCTGCTCAACGGTGGGGCCGAGCCACGGCCCACCACTGGTGCCCTGGCTCTGGAAGGCGAAGCTCCAATGCGGAATCTCCGGCTCGCTCGCGGCGACGAGCTCCGCGGTGCGCCGGGCCTCGTCGGCGTAGGGGTCGGCGGGCTGGACTTCAGTAGCCTGAATTGTGCGAACCGGGACGCTGTGGGCAGTGAACAACACAGGAACCGGCGTACCGGCTTCCGCGGTGAGTTTGTTCCATGCGGGGCGCAGGCGCTCGGCAAAGGCTTCGATGAGGAGCGGATGCTGCGCCCAGCTTTCGGTAAAGTCGATGCGCAAACCCACTGCTTCAGCTTCGACAGCGCTGCGATAGAGGCCGACGCTGGTGCGCGAATTCTGCGGCGCCAGGCAGAGGACCGCGGCTTCTTCCACTCCATCGGCGCGCATCCTGCTGACAATGTCAGTAATGTAAGGACTCCAGTTGCGCATTGCCACATAGACCGGGACGCGCTCGCCAACTGCGGCTAACTCCGCTTCAACCAGCCGGCCTTGAGCCTGTGTGATTTCGGTCAGCGGACTGCGGCCGATCAGCGCGTAGCGGTGCTGAATCTCTTCGATGACCTCATGCGGCAGCGGCCGGCCGCCGGTCACGTTGCGCAGGTATTCGGGAATCTGCTCGATGGTCTCGGGCGTACCGTGGGCGAGAAGGAGGACGGCTTGTTTAGGCATTTGTGACCTCATGAAAAACGCATTGCCGATTGAGGTTCGTCGTATCCCAGGTCCCAGAATCAGGACCTGGGTCACCCAAATCATTTGGAGCACTCAGCGCCTAAAAAAGACTAAACACAGAAGCCAGAAAATTGCGAGTATAGAGAAAGCTCTAAATATGTGCGTCCAAGCTCCCCTCTTGGGAGTACCCTCTCCTGACTTGATCTGTTTGAGATTTCTGAACAGGAGTAAATTTCCGCCAGCAAAGCATAAACCGCTGGCAATAAGAAACGTCCGCAGTGGTGTGCTATCAGGGAGCGTATATCCCACAACCACGATACCTGCAAGCATCCCAAGTTCAATTAACATAATCGTTGATTTCTTCATATGACAAATCCTACATTCGGTTTGGATTAAAGCTGAAACTCTTTTACCATGCGAACGACGGCCTGCACATTTTCAACCGGCGTTGTGGGGACGATGCCGTGGCCAAGGTTGAAGATGTGGCCGGGGCGACCGCCTGCGGCGCGCAGGATTTCATGAACGCGTTGCTCCAAAACTTCGAGCGGCGCGAAAAGCGTGATGGGGTCGAGGTTGCCCTGCACCGCGTGGCCGTGGCCCACGGCGCGCCAGCCTTCGTCGAGCGGCTGCCGCCAATCGAGGCCGATTACATCCGCGCCGGTTGCGGCCATTTGCGTTAGCAGCCCTGCCGTCTCCACGCCAAAGTAGATCACCGGCACGCCCATCTGCTGAACCGAACGCACGAGGCGTTGCGAGGCTTCGAAGGCATACTCGCGATAATCGGCCAAGCTGAGCGAGCCAACCCAACTGTCGAAGATCTGGATGACATCGGCCCCTGCATCTACTTGAAGGCGGCAATACTCTTCGAGCACCACCACGATCTTGTCCAAAAGGCTGCGCCACGCAGTGGGGTCCGAGTACATCATCTGCTTGGTGTGGATGTAATTCTTTGAGCCGCCGCCCTCGATCATGTAGCTGGCCAGCGTGTAGGGCGCGCCGCAGAAGCCGATGACACCCAGTCGGTCACGGAAGTGCGCGGCGACTTTTTCGATGGCGCGGGCGACGTAACTCAATTCAGCGGCGCGGTCGGTGCGCAGCGCGCGCACGTCGTCGGCGGTGCGGACCGGATGATGCACCACCGGCCCCTCGCCGGCCTGAAACTCGAAGTCCAGGCCCATCGGCTCGAGCGGCAAGAGCAGGTCGGCGAAGATGATGGCCGCGTCCACGCCCAGCTTTTCCGCGGCGGTGATGGTGACCTCGGCGGCGATCTCCGGCTGCTTGCAGATTTCGACAAGCGTGTGGTGCTTGCGGATCTCGCGGTACTCCTGCATATAGCGCCCGGCCTGTCGGAGAAACCATACCGGCGTGCGGTCGACGGGTTGGCGCAGGCAGGCGCGGAGGAAGCGGCTGCCGTCAAGAGTGTTTGCGGGGATCGTCTCGGCGGCTTCGGTGGTTGGATTGGTTGGATGCATACAAGTTGATTCTAGCGGGTAGAGGGACCGCATTTTCCCAATGCCCTTCAGTCGCTGTCCTCGCAGATGATCGCACAAAAAAATCGGCCCCCGGTATGAGCGGGGGCCAGTTGCCTTGGTTCTCTCTTAGTGCGAGAGCTTGATTGGCGGCCGAACGGCTGGGAGCCGCCGGTGCGGACAGGAGCCTCGGGGACGGGGCTGCGGATTCTTAGGGCCGCTCTGCGCCGGTCGAAGAAGCCACATCATGGGTAGATACGACTTCCTGGGCCGCCAAACTGTTTTCCATCAACCGGATGCTGACGCTGCTCGACTTCGCGGGCTTGGTCTCTTCCGAGCCGGCGGCGGGAGCATTGCCGAGGGCTACGGTGTGCAAACGGTAGACGGGAATCTGATCTTCTGTGACGAGGTAGCGCTTGACCGCCTCGGCCAATCGCCCGGAGTTCTGGATGCCGGCGGTGCTGGCCTGAGGCGAATGGCCCTCAATTTCCAGCACGTATCCTTGATGACCGGCCAGGTTGGCGGCGAAGGCGTCCAATTGCTTGCGGGCCGCAGCCGACAGAATCGGCTGGCCATGGCGAAACGCTACGTCGAGCTGATTTGCCTGGTGATACTGGTCCAGGCCGGAGACGGTTGTGTTCAACTGATCCACATGGCCGTTCGCGCCCAGCGCCGTGGCATTGGCTCTTTGTGCCAGACTGCCGGCGTCGCTGGCCGTCTGGTTGGCCGCGTCCGCGGTGGATTGGGCCCTGCGGATGCCTGCTTGCGACCTGCCGTCCACGTCCTTGATATCGCGCCCGTTTTTGGCGTTGACTTCATCCAGCTCATTGAGCTGGCCCTTGAGGGGTTCCACACGATTATTGACCCACTTCTTGCGCGCAAAGGGATTGACCCGGCCCCAGAAGCCCTCCTTCGGGGCATTGACGGAGACCGATGGCGGTGCAATAGGGGAGGACTGCTGCTCGACCGTGGCAGGCGGAGCGCTCTGCGAGTCTGTTGTAGGCTGCCCCTGTTGCGCAAGGGCGGGAATTGCAATTGCAGATGCCAGCAGAACAAATGCAAGCTGGCGAGGGAACAAGCTACGAGAAATTGCGATGGCTTTCACTTATGGACCCCCTTCAGGGTTTTTCTCCGCCAAGGTTGCACGGGGTGAGCGGTTGTGTCTGCTCGCTTTTATGGAAAGCAACGCACGCGCCAAACCTGGCATCTGGACCTGAAAATCTGGATTTGCTTTGGATTGTTTGGCATGACGCGCCGCAACCGCGTCGAGTTGCGCTGACAGAGGCTCTCTAGTGGCGAGATGGGTGTGTAAATTTTTCCGGGTACGGTAGTTTCTACCCGGTAAAATCGTTTCCTGCGGTCGAGCTTCGGCTATTCTTTTCGGCGCAGAAAATCGTATACGTAAGCCGCTTCGGGCACGGCCATTCGTGACCCCCTGGCGGTTGGAGCGTCGGCAACGAAGGCGCTCTGAACGAAATCGAAGGTTAGTGGGTCTTCCACTCGATCCGTATTCCATCCCAGAAGCAATCTTCCGCCCGGCTTCAAGATGCTGCCCATTGCCTTCAAAGCAGCCAATTGGGATGGGCGAGTGTCCACGCCAAACCCGAAGACACCATTGCAGAGCACGCTATCGAAGGATCCGGCGGCGATCAGCCGGTCGATGGATGTAAGATCCCAGGTAAAATGGCGACCCGCTTCGCCCCATTTGGCGTGAGAAATTTCAATATCGGTTGTCCAGCATTCTCCGCCGTTCCGCGCTAGCAGGGAGCCGTATTCCTTCGTATAACGCCGGCAGCCGACCCAAAGTATGCGCCCTCCGAGCGCCGCATACGCCGGAAGAATCTCATTCACCAGCAGGATTCGGCCAGGATTCCTCCTGACCCGCCGGGCGTTCCGAACGTCCTTCGCCCACAGGCGAACCGGGCGGGGTACAACCTTTCTCGTTATAGGGACAATGGCGGATTGCAGGATGTTCATGCGCATTTCGTCTCAAATAATTGGCTTTGGGTTTGCCGGACCGTGGTGGTGAGAGGGGTCTATTTCGTTTCGACGTGGAGGATGCGAATCTCCGGGTAGGCGCCGTCCCAGTCCGCTGAAACCGCATCGAAGATGATCCGGAAGTCGTGCGCGTCCCCTGGCTTGAGCGGAGCCGCGGAGACCGGCTCGACATCAATATACGGCTCGCGCACACGGATCAGCTTGAGGGACTTGGTCTCATTCTGGGCCACCTCGTGGGCATAATCGCGGAAGAGCACCTGCACGGTGACGGCGGTGACGGTGCGGGCGCCGGTGTTGGCGATGTGGCCATCAAGGTAAGTGAGCTTGCCTCCGGCCAGGTTGGCGGATTCGCTCATGGCCAGGCCTGTCAGCGCGAGGCTGCCCGCATAGGAGTCCTGAGGCGCATTGATCGGCGTAACCGCGCCCTTGCCGCGGGCGTCTTTCAGGCTCAGCAGTATTGCAACGGCAACAATCGACAGGACAACGGCAGCGGCCAACGCCAGGGGCAGCCAGTTGCGTTCTTCCTTCTCGCGGAGAGGGGCGACTTGGGGCGGAGTGCTCACGAGCGAAATTTTACACCCGCGAGATGAGAAATTTCCCAACTTCATGTATTGAGGAATAATGTAGAGCGCAGAGGCTTGATGGATCGACCGGTCCGCAGGCGGATATTTGCGGGCAGGAGGAGATAATGCCAGACGAAACGAAGAAGTATCAACAGTCCGATTACATATTCAAGGCAAGATCGCCAGCCGAAGACTGCCTCGAAATTGCCAAGATCCATCACCGCGAAGCCAAGCAAATGTTTGATAACGCGAGAAGCGCAGAGGCTGAGGGCAGATTGGAAGAGGCCAAATTGTTGACGGACCTGGCAGTGGCGCGGGAAGCGATAGCCGCTGAGTTCGAGAGCACGGCCCGGGGCGAGAGCAGCGACCCGATAGTGACCGAAATCCTGGATTGGCAGGAAGATCTGAAAGAAGGTTTTGTACCCTATAAACCCACCTTTGTCACCGGAGATGAACCGGCCCCCGAGCAATTGATTGAGGAGCTGAAGCAGCCCAAGCATGGGTTCATCGCTCGCGCCGTGGCATGGGTGGGGAGCTTGATCTCGGAATAGGCAGGCCGCGCCCTTGTCGCATGGCCGTGATCCTCACATCACATCCCTGGCGGCCCTTGCACCAACCCGATCAGATTGCCCTCGGGATCGAGAAAGCCGGCGATGATGCCGCCATCGGGAATGGGGTGCGGACCGAAGGCCTTCTTTCCGCCCTTGCTTTCGATAAGCGCCAGCGCGGTGCTCACGTCCCCACCGCTACATAAAAAGTGACGTGAGCACGGCCTTCTCCCATGGCGCCGATGCCGCCGCCGATGCCGGAGCCGGGTTTAACCAGCGAATCCCCCTCCATCGTGGGGGTGATCTCCTAGTCGAAGACGCCTTTGTAGAACGCCTCCAGCAGCTTCTGGTCCTTGCCTGGAATCTCGAAGTGAACAACCGCATTGGTTTGGGGCATGGATAGGTCCTCTTCTTGAGTACGATATGAGCCTCACTCTACTTGCTCGCTTCCGGCAAAATCCAATGAAAAAACCACCACCAAAAATATTTTGAAGATTTCTCTTGCAATCTATTGCGGATTGCGATAGTGTTATCACAGATTGCGATGGAGAGGCAAAATGAACTACGACTCCTTCGCAGCTGGGATGGGGAATGGGGCCAGTTAACGTTCGTGGATTCCCACCCTTTTCGCCGAGTGCGCGAAAAGGAGGGGGCACGGAACTGACCACTGATCCCCGACCACTGACGACTGACAACTGACAACTGACGACTGGTTCTTATGAAGCTGGGAGAAAAAATACGCTATCTGCGCGAGGTGGAGGGCAGCCTGCGCGGCATGGATCGGGCGATGAGCCAGCAGGAGATGGTGCGCGATCTGGTGGCCGAGACCGGCTCGAAGCTGAGCCAGAGCTATCTTTCGCAGATTGAAAGCGGTGCGCGGCCGCACCTGACCAACACTTCACGGCAGTTACTGGCCCGCTTCTTCAAAGTGCATCCTGGCTACCTTGTAGACGACCCCGAGGGCTACTCGCCGGAGCTGCAAAGCGAACTGCGCCCGGTGGAAGACAAGCTGGACCTGTGGCTGGTGGCGGGCGCCGAGCGCTTCCGCCGCGACCCGGAGTTGATGAAGGCGCTGCTGACCGTGGCCCGCCACGAGCACTCGCGGGAGTGTTTGCTGCTGCTGGAAGCCATCCTGGAGACGCCAGGGCTGATGCCGCGGCTGACCGAAGTCCTGCGGCCCAAACTTGAACCCAAAGCGCGCATCCCCCGAGCGCAGGAACGTGGAGCGCAACAATGACCTGGGAAACCTTCTACTTCGTTTGCTTTCTCGCCGGGCTGTTCCTGAGCGCGTTTTCGCTGCTGGGCTGCATGGGACACTTCGGCGGTCACGTTCACGTGCCGCACATGCCGCACGCAACGCATCTGCCCGGCGCCGGCCATCTAACGCATGGCAGTTCAGGGGTGAAAGCGGGGCAGGCAACGGCCAGCATTCCTTGGTGGAATACGTTTTCGATCATGATCTTTCTCTGCTGGTTTGGCGCGGCGGGCTTTCTGATGACGCGTCACGGCGGCTTTGTGGCCAGTGTGGTGCTGGTCTTCGCCGCGGTTTGCGGCGTGGCCGGGGGAGCCATCGTCTTTTTCTTCCTGGCCAAGGTGATGCTGCCACACGAACACGAACTTACCGCGGACGAGACTGATGTCGTCGGCGTGGTGGGCCGGGTCTCGGCTCCCATCCGGGCGGGCGGAACCGGCGAGATTGTCTACGAACAACTGGGCGCGCGCCACTCGGCTCCAGCGCGCTCCGAGGATGGTGGGTCGATTGGAAAACAGGAAGAGGTCTTCGTCCTCCGCTACGAAAAAGGAATCGCATACGTCCGGCGCTGGGAAGACAGTGAACAGTGATCAGTGGACTGTGATCGGTAACTCTGCCATACGCTTTCTGCAGACAACTGAATTCTGAAAACTGAACACGGACCACTGAAGATTAAGGACTGTTATGACGAACACGACTGAGCTGATCATCGACATGGCCATCCTGGTGGGGATCTTCCTGCTGGGGTTCCTGGCCAAGCATTTTCCCAAGAACGGCCGCAACCACGGCTCGAAACAGTGATCACTGTCCACTGAATGAAAACCATCAACCACTCACCTCCCGGATGAAAGGGCCGGGATCGCAATGAATGATTTTATGAACGGCTTCAACGGATCGGTTGTTTTGTTTGTGGGGCTCGGCGTACTGGCGCTGATCTTCCTGCTGGGCGTGATCACCTCGCTCTATCGCAAGGCTGGACCTAACGAAGCCTTGATTGTCTATGGATTTCGCGGCCCGCGCGTCGTCAAGGGTCACGGAACGGTGATCTTTCCCATGGTGGAAAGCTGCCGCCAGTTGAGCCTGGAGCTGATGAGCTTCGACGTGGCGCCGCAGCAGGATCTCTACACCCGGCAGGGCGTTGCGGTCACCGTCGAGGCAGTGGCGCAGATCAAGGTGCACAGCGATCAGGTCTCGATTCTGACCGCGGCCGAGCAGTTTCTAACCAAGGAGCCGCGCGAGCGCGAGGGGCTGATCCGGCTGGTGATGGAAGGCCATCTGCGCGGCATCATCGGGCAGTTGACGGTGGAGCAGATCGTCAAGGAGCCGGAGATGGTGGGCGAGCGCATGCGCGGCACCTGCGCGGAGGAGTTGAGCAAGATGGGCCTGGAAGTGATCTCCTTCACCATTAAAGAGGTCCGCGACAAGAACGAGTACATCTCGAATATGGGCCGGCCGGATGTGGCGCGCATCAAGCGCGACGCCGATGTGGCCACCGCCGAGGCGGAGCGCGATACCGCGATTCTGCGTGCCAACGCGATTCGCGATTCCTCGGTGAACAAGGCCAAGGCCGACCAGGAACGGGTGATCGCCGAGACCGCCTCCGCCACTCGCCAGGCCGAGGCGCAGCGCGATCTGGATATCAAGAAGGCCGAGTACAGCGAGCAGAGCCGCCGCCAACAGGCCACGGCCGACAAGTCCTACGAGTTGCAAACCAACGTCATGCTGCAACAGGTGACATCCGAGCAGGTGAAAGTGCAGCAGGTGGAGCGCGAGGGCCAGATCAAGGTGCAGGAGGCGGAGATTCAACGCAACGAAAAGCAGCTCATCGCCACCGTGCTCAAACCCTCCGAGATCGAGCGGCAGCGCATCGAGAATATGGCCGCTGCGGAGAAGAACCGGCTGACCACCGAAGCCGAGGGCCGCGCCGCCGCGATCCGCGCGCAGGGCGAGGCCGAGGCCAGCATCATCTTCCAAAAGGGAACGGCGGAAGCCAAGGCGATGAGCGTGAAGGCGGAGGCCTATCAAGAGTGGAACCAGGCCGCGGTTGTGGACAAGCTCTTGACGAACATGGCCGACGTGGTGCGCGCCATGGCCGAGCCGCTCAGCAAGGTGGACAAGATCACCATCGTGTCCACAGGCAATGACGACGCCGCCGGAGCGTACAAGATCACCGGCGACATGACGCGCATCGCGGCGCAGGTTCCGGCGCTCTTTGAGGCCTTGAGCGGCATGGACATCAAGCAACTGATGTCCAACGTGAAAGCCATCAAGCCGAAGCCGGAGGAGAAAGAAAAGTAGCTGTCAGCCATCAGCTTTCAGCTTGCTACTTGGGAGCTGAAGGCTGGAAGGCCGATGCGAATGTGGTAGGAACAACGACAATGCCGTTTGTTTGTTGGAGTAACAAGAAAATGGCTGACAGCTGATAGCTGAAAGCTGACAGCTTGAGAAGGAGGTACGTCATGGCACTGCTGGAGAGAGTAAGCACATTGCTGCGCGCCAATCTGAACGACCTGATCGAGAAGGCCGAGGATCCGGAGCGGATGTTGAAACAGATCGTGCTGGACATGGAGAATCAGTTGATGCAGGTGAAGACGCAGGTGGCCATCGCCATCGCCGACGAGCACCTGCTGGAGAAGAAGCGCGTCGAGCACACCGAGCAGGCGGCGGAGTGGCGGCGCAAGGCGGAGCTGGCCGTGCAGAAGGGCCACGACGACCTGGCCCGCGCCGCGCTGGAACGGGCGCTGAGCCACGATCTGCTAGTGACCGGCTTCACCACCCAGGCCGAGGATCAGAAGCACGAGGCCGACAATCTCCGCCAGGCGCTGCGCAAGCTCGACCAAAAGTTAAATGAAACTCGCGCCCATTGCGAGATGCTGGTGGCCGAGCATCGCCGCGCTAAGGTAGTGGGCCGGGCCACCGAGGCTCGCCAGGTCGTCGGTATCGGCCAGGAGCACGCGCTGGGCCGGATGAAGACCCGCGTCCACCTGAAGGCAGCCCAGAACGCCGCCGCCAGCGAGGTGATGGTTCCAGAGTCGCTCGAAGACCGCTTTCAGGTGCTGGAGAGCGAAGACAGGATCGAGGTGCTTCTCCAGGAGATCAAGACCCGGCAGGCGATTCAATAGAGCGCGCCGCGAATCCCACCCTGGCCGCAACAAGGGCAAGAAGCAGGTCCTTCGACTTCGCTGCGCTTCGCTCAGGAGGCCAGCGGCGAGGGTGGGGCGCCCATCATCTTGTCTGCCGGTGAAGATTTCCGTGTCCACGGAACGCGGAAGCGCGTCTAACAAACAAGTGCTGTATCCGCACAAAGAAATGATCTCCCTGAGCGGAGCCGGAACCGGAGGTTGAACGGCAGGCGGCGCCAGGGGTGATTTATCCTAATAGGGTAGCCCTTGGCCGATTCGCTCTTTCAAGCGGAGCAGCCAATCGGGCGCAAATCTATGACTGGTGGGCGAATGCGCTTCGGTTCTTGTCTTCTTTCTGCAACATTTCTTGCTGGAATGGCTCTGGTGGTCTCGCCCTCCCGCGCATCCGCGCAGGAGACCGGCTCCGCTCTGATCGTCACCGCGGCCACGGAGCTCCCCGATGCGCCGCGGTCGCAGTTCGATGTTGCGTCAGCCGAGCCTCTTGATCAGCAGCCTCCAGCGGATCAGGGCACTTCGAGTTCGCAAATCCCCGCGCAACCGCCTGCTGCCGATAAGAGTCAGCACGACAAGGCCGAAGAGCAGATCAAGGAGCAGGAGAAGCAGCGAGTGGTAGGAGTGTTGCCCCAATTCAACATCTCCTATCGCAGCGACGCTGCTTCCATGACCGCGGGGCAGAAGATGCGCCTCTCCTTTCGCTCGGCGACTGATCCGGTGGCCTTCGCCTCCGCATTTGTGGTTGCCGGTTATCACGAGGCCATGGATGACGACAAAGGATTCGGATGGGGAATCGAGGGCTATGGCAAGCGCTCGGGAGCGGCCTATCTGGACGCCTTCGACGGCAACATCATCGGCAACGGCATCCTGCCTTCCATCCTCCACCAGGATCCGCGCTACTTCCGCATGGGACACGGAACCTTTACGCATCGGCTCCTTTATTCTCTGGCCACCAACGTCATCTGCAAGCACGATAACAGTGGCAAGTGGGAGCCCAACTACTCGAATGTCTCGGGCAACATCATCTCTGGCGCAATCTCGAATCTCTACTATCCATCAGGCAGCTCCGGCGTCAGCCAGACCTTCACCAATGGTTTTATCGTGACCGCCGAGGGCGGCGTTGGCTCGATCTTCGACGAGTTCTGGCCCGACGTCTCGCGCAAGCTGTTCCACCGGGATCCCACGCGCGGCCTCGATGCCCAGGCGCGCGCCGCCGACAAGGCCCGGAAAGACGCTGAAAAGGAAGCCCGCCAGGAGCAGAAATAGGACCAGCGCGCCGGCAAAAAATGCGGATGCGCCACGGGTTAGTCGCCCAAGGACCACGCGCGATACTCTTGAACGAACAGCCCAATCCTCTCCGTTTGCCGTGAAAGGAAACCAACAATGTACTCAGTCCATGCCCGGAATTGCCTGCTTTCGATGGCATTCATTCCGCTGCTTGCCGCGGCGCCCTTTGCGCTGGCCCAGGCGGCGCCCGCGGACGGCGCCGGAGCTTACGCAACCGGAAAGTATCGCAATCTTTTTGTGGAAGCCGGCCATTCGCCCCAAGAGGTCAAGGCGAAGATCGACGCCGCTTATCAGCAGCTCTTCCACGGCGATTCGCAGACGCAGGCCGTGGCATTTTCGGCGGGCAGCAACAGCAACGGTCCGCTGATGTATCTGACCGACTGGAATAACCATGACGTGCGCACCGAAGGGATGTCGTACGGGATGATGATCGCCGTGCAGTTGGGCAAGAAGGCCGATTTCGACGCGCTGTGGAATTGGACGAAGACCTACATGTACATCAGCGATCCGAAGCATCCGTCGTACGGATACTTCTCCTGGTCGTGTAAAACAGACGGTTCTCCCAACGAGGAAACTCCGGCGCCCGACGGCGAAGAGTACTTCGCGATGGCGCTGCTGTTCGCGGGCAATCGCTGGCCGGGCGGCCACGGCATCTACGACTATCATGCCGAAGCCTTGCAACTGCTCTCCGCGATGCGCCACCGCACGGTCATCACCGGCGCCACGAAGTTCGGGCCGCGCAGTGTGGGTGCGGAGGTGAGCGAGGAGAACGCGATGATTCTCTTTGTGCCCGGGATCATGCCGCAGCCCTTCACCGATCCCTCCTACCACCTGCCCGCCTTCTACGAGCTATGGGCGCGCTGGGGTCCGGTGGAGGACCGCGCCTTCTGGGCGCGCGCCGCCGACGTGAGCCGCGCCTTTTTTGTGAAGACCACGAATCCCCAGACCGGCCTTGCTCCCAACTACGCCAACTTCGACGGCACGCCGCACGTCACCGGATATCCGCAGTCGGGCGTCTTCGCCTACGATGCGTGGCGCACATCCAGCAACTGGTCAGTGGATTGGTCTTGGTGGCGCAAGGCGCCCGCGGAGCAGGAGTTGAGCGACCGCATCCAGAAATTCTTCGCCTCGCAAGGAATGGACAGCTATGGGCCGATCTACACGCTGGACGGCAAAGATCTTGGCACGCCTGGAGTGAACAAGGACCATCCCGCCGGGCTGGTGAGCGTCAATGCGGCCGCAGGGCTCGCGGCCACTGACCAGGCTCGCGCAAAGCAGTTCACCGAAGCCTTGTGGAAGACGCCAATCCCCTCTGGCCAGGACCGCTATTACGACGGCATGCTTTACCTGATGAGCTTCATGCATATGAGCGGCGAGTTCCGCATATGGGCGCCGCGGCATTGACCGGGCATGAGGCTGGTCGATCGCGCCATCAGAGTTGATGGCGCGCATTCAGAGAGTTTTCCGGATGCGCCTGGAGTCGAACAGGTCCGCTTATAGTGACTTTTTCTTGAGGGAAAAGCCACTATAAGCGCGACTCTCTCATCAATTCACGGCCCCGCTCAAGCGCGCGCCGGTTCAACTCCGTCCAGCGTGGATTTTTCACCAGCCTCTTGAGCGCCGCGTCAATGTTGACGTCCCGCAACACACCGGTCATCTCCAGCAGCGCGCCCAGCATCACCATGTTGCCCGCGCGAGCATTGCCCAGCGCATCGGCGATTTCCGTGAAGGGACGCGCCAGCACCTGCACTCCCGGCTGCTCGCAATCGGCCGGAAACTCCTCGCCGTTGTACAGAATCCATCCGCCCGCGGGCACGCTCTTCACAAATTTCCGCAGCGCCGGTTCATTCATCGCCACCAGCACATTGGGTTTGGTCACCATCGGTGAATCGATGACGCGCCTGGACAGGCGCACATGACAATTCGATGTGCCTGAACGCATCTCCGGTCCATACGAAGGCAGCCAGGAAACTTCCAGGCCAGCGTCCAGACCGGCTTCGGCCAGCACCTCGCCCAGCAGCAAAACTCCCTGCCCGCCAAAGCCCGCCACGCGCACGGCAAGATTCAGATCAGCAGCAGTCTCATCCTGTACGCCCGGATTGCCCTCCGGCAGATCCTCGTTGGCGACGCCAAGAATCTGCGGAATCCGATCCAGCGCCGGAGCCGCCTCGGGCAACGCTCGCGGCTGCGCCTCTTTGGTGCGATCGCGAAAGACACCCAGCGGAAAGGTCTTCTCCATCACGTCGCGCACCCAGTGCTGCGCCTCGACCGGAGTCATCTTGAAGAGCGTCGGACAGGGCGAGAGCACTTCGATCAGCGAGAAGCCCAGCCCGCGCACCTGGTTCTCCATGGCCTTCTTGATGGCGCGCGCGGCCTGCATAATCTGCTTGTTGTCTCCCAGGCCCACGCGCTCGATGTAAACCGGAGCTTCGAGTGTAGCCAGCAGCTCGCAGACGTGCAGCGGATAGCCTTCGTTGGCCGCGCTGCGTCCCTCCGGAGAGGTCGCGGTCTTCTGCCCCAGCAGCGTTGTCGGCGCCAATTGTCCGCCGGTCATGCTGTAAATGGCGTTGTTCACGAAGATCACCGTGATGTGCTCGCCGCGATTGGCCGCGTGCAGAATCTCCGCCGAGCCGATGGCCGCCAGGTCTCCGTCGCCCTGGTAGTCGATCACGATGCTCTCCGGCCTGCTCCGCTTCACCCCTGTAGCCACTGCTGTCGCGCGGCCATGCGCCGCCGAGATATTGCCCACATCGTAGTAGTAGTAAGTGAAGACTCCGCAGCCGACTGGGCCAACCAGGATCGTGCGGTCCTGAATGCCCAGTTCATCGATGGCCTTGGCCAGCATCTTGTGCGTCTGGCCGTGCCCGCAGCCAGGGCAGAAGTGCGTCTGGTGCTGCAACTCATCCTTGCGCTCATAGCGCTCGTAGAAGGCCTTCGCCTTGCCGTGCGAAACCTCGTATTCCGCAACCATCTCGCTAGACATTCGCCACCAACTCCTCTTCCGTCACCATGGCCGGCAGGATTTGCCGCGCCAGCTTTCGCACATATTCAAGCACCTCGCCGTGCGACGGCACATTGCCGCCCACGCGGCTCAAAAACTCCACAGGCCGCGCGCCGTTGAGCGCCAGCCGAACATCTTCCAGCATCTGGCCGTTGCTCATCTCCACAACCACGAAGACGCGCGCGCTTTTGGCCAGCCGCTGGAAATGCAACTTGGGAAACGGGAAGAGCGTGATGGGACGCAGCACGCCGACCTTGAGCCCGTCCGCGCGCGCCTCCGCCGCCACCGCCTTCAGAATGCGGCCCATGATTCCGTAGCCTGTGAGCACAATCTCCGCATCACTGGTGCGCCATTCCTCGGCGCGCGTTTCATGCTCCTCGGCGTGGCGATACTTCGCTTCCATGCGGCCCTGATGCGCCTCCATCTCATCAATGTCCAGATGCAGCGAGGAGATCAGATTGCCGCGCGTGCCTTGAGTGCCCGTTACGGCATAGTCCGGCGTCCGCGGCTCAACGGCCGTCTGCGAAAACTCGACCGGCTCCATCATCTGTCCGATGAATCCATCCGCCAGCAGCATCACCGGATTGCGATAACGGTCTGCCAGCTCGAAGGCCAGCGTGGTCAGGTCTGCCATCTCCTGCACCGAATGCGGCGCCAGCACGATGGTCCGGTAGTTGCCGTGGCCGCCGCCCTTCACCACCTGGTGATAGTCGCCCTGCTCGGCGGCAATGTTGCCCAATCCCGGCCCTCCGCGGGTGATGTCGGCAATTACGCAGGGCAGCTCCGCGCCCGCCATGTAGCTGATGCCTTCCTGCATCAAGCTGATCCCCGGCCCGCTCGACGCCGTCATTGCGCGCACGCCCGCCCCCGCCGCGCCGTAGATCATATTGATTGCCGCGACCTCGCTCTCCGCCTGCAGGAAGACCCCGCCGGCCCGCGGCATATAAAGCGCCGCAGCCTCGGCAATCTCGCTGGCCGGCGTGATCGGATAGCCGTAGAACGCGCGGCATCCGGCGAGGATCGCGCTCCTCACAATCGCTTCGTTTCCCTTCATCAATTGCTTGCGCATTCGCTTGCTCCCACCATGCTCTGTTCCACGCCACGTGCTCGATTCACTAGTCTCAAGACGGTAATCGCCCCCGGCTCGGGGCACGCCATAAAGCAGATTCCGCAGCCCGTACAGCCAGTGCCTTTGTAAGCCGCCGTGCGATAGCCGTAGTGATTCAACCGCTCGCCCAGCGCGATCACCTTCGGCGGGCAGGCCTCCACGCAGAGTCCGCAGCCCTTGCACTCTTCCACATCCACCCGCAGTTGTCCACGGTCCTGCTTTTCCACATTCGCCATTGCCACTCCCATCAGGCAAACAAAAGGTATCCCTGAAACCACTCATTTTCGGCTTCGTTAACAACGACCGGCAGTGATACACATCACCCTGCCCGTGTATGCCGCATACAGAGCCAGATTCACGACAATTGAGATACATTTGGGTGCCCCTCCCTTGCTGTTGTCTTCCTGAGCAGCCAAACGCGCCAGGTCGCGTTACGTCCAGAGAAGAATGAAAGATCCTGAAAGAAAGACTGTCGAATCATCCGCTAACTTGCTAACTCGCTATCACCGCGAAGCGGTGGCTAACTTGCTAAATGGGTAACCAATCCCCACGTGTATTAGCGAAAGGGAGAAAAACCTCGAACCCGCCGGCAATGTTGAATGTAAGCAATGTAAGCGATGCAGATTTGCATTCCACGGCAGCCGGATGAATAATTGCGCTCGGATGAGAAAACAGATCAACTCCGTCGCGGATGACAAGAACGAAGGCTCTGCAACAGCCGTCCAGGCGGCTCTGATGCTGATTGGATGCAGCGCCGTCCTCGGCCAGATCGTCCTCATGCGCGAGATGATGGCAGTCTTCAACGGCAACGAAATCTCGCTGGGCATTCTGCTCGCCACATGGCTCTTCTGGACCGCGATCGGCAGCCTCGTGTGCAGCACTCTTGCGCAGCGTGAACGCCATGCGCGCCGCGCGGTGGCCGTGCTCGAATGTCTGCTCGGCATCAGCCTGCCGCTCACAGTTTGGGCATTGCGCTGGAGCAAGAGCCTCTTTCAAACCGTGCCCGGCGAGCTGGTCGGCCCGCTCCCGGTGCTGCTTGCATCGCTCATCTGCCTGAGCCTCTTCTGCGTGACTGCGGGCGCGCTTTTTGTAGCCGCCGCGCGCATGATGAGCATCGAATCCGCCGTTGACGCGCGCAGAGCCAGCAGCTCGGCTTACCTGCTGGAAGCGGCTGGCTCCGCCGTGGGAGGAATCGTCGCCAGCCTGGTGCTGCTGCGTTTTCTTTCGCCCTTCCAGATTGCCGGCCTTGTGCTGCTTATGAATTTGCTGATGGCAGCCGTCCTCTGGTTGCGCATGAGCCGCAAACAGATTGCGGCCGCATCAGCTGCTACCACGCTGCTCGCAGTATTTCTTCTCATCGAAGTTGCGCCGCGCATGGAAAGGCTGGCGCAGGCGCAGGAGTGGCGCGGCTTTCACCTGCTCGCATCGACGGATTCGATCTACGGCAACCTGACGGTCATCGCAACCGGCAACAATCGCAGCCTCTATGAAAACGGCCTCATCCTGGCCAGCTCGCCGGATGAAAGCGCCGCCGAAGAATCGGTTCACTACGCGCTGCTGGAGCATCCCGCGCCGAAGAGAGTTCTGCTCATCGGCGGTGGCGCCGGCGGCAGCGTCCCGCAGGCGCTCAAGCATCCCACCGTAGAGCGCATCGACCTGGTCGAGCTGGACCCCGCGCTCCTTCGCATGGCGCGTGATTTTCTTCCCGCGGACTCTGCGCCTCTTGATCCCCGCGTGCATTTGCACTACGCCGATGGCCGCGCTTTTCTCAATGCGACACGCGACAGCTTCGATGTAATCATTGTCAGCCTTCCTGACCCGCAGACCGCGCAGTTGAACCGCTTCTACACCGCCGAATTCTTTCGCTCCGCGCGCGATCATCTTGCACCGGACGGGCTGCTCGCCTTGCAACTGCGCTCGTCGGAGGAGGCCATCAGCCCAGATCTGGCGGAGTTCCTGCGCTGCATCAATCGCACACTGCATGAAGTCTTTCCATCCGTCGTCGCGATTCCCGGAGAGACGATTCACTTCTTCGCCGCAACGCGCTCCGGTCTTCTCTCGGACGATCCGCGAGTGCTGGTTGCGCGGCTGCTCGCGCGCCATTTGAAGACGCGCTATGTGCGCGAATACTTCATTCCCTTCCGCATGATGCCCGACCGCATGGAACAAGTGCGCGGCGAATTGCAGCCGCTGGCCGCGACGCAAGTCAATCGCGACTTCTCGCCCATCGCCTACTACTACAACACGGTTCTGTGGAGCGCTCAGTTCAAGCCCGCCTATGCCGACTGGCTGCGCTCGGCCGCGCGCGTGCGCTTCTCCGCCGTGCTCGGCGGCACTCTCATCGTTCTGTTTTCCGTGGCGGCGCTGCTCGCGTTTGCGCCCGCTCGCGAACGCCGTACCCGCTTCGCCGCCGCCGGCTGCATGGCCGCGACCGGCTTCACGCTGATGGCGCTGGAGATCATTCTGCTGCTCGCCTTCCAATCCATCTACGGCTTCCTCTACCGCCAACTCGCCATTCTAATCGCACTGTTCATGGCCGGCATGGCGGCTGGAAGCTGGCTAGGGTTGCGCCACATTCGCCGCGATCATCGTCCTGCTTGCCGCGCTGTCGCCTTCACGCAATTTATGCTTGCGCTCGCCGCACCTCTTTTGATGCTCGTAGTCAGCCTGCTCGCCAAGCTCTCCGGGATGGCGGCAATCTGGCTGGCCGCGCAGTGCGTCTTCCCAGCGCTCGCCGCGCTCTCGGGCATCCTGGGCGGCTGCCAGTTTCCCCTGGCGACGCACCTCTACGGCGGCAGCGGAGGGCGAAAGCTCGGCTGGCTCTACGCCATCGATCTGCTGGGCGGTTGCGCGGGCGCTCTACTGCTGAGCGCCTACCTCATCCCGGTCTTCGGATTCTGGCGGACCGCGTGGCTTTCAGCGGCGGTGAACCTGGCGCCAGCTCTTCTGGCCGCACGGGTTTGCCTTCCTCACCGCGAGCGGCCCTGACTGATCGCTACAGGCCACTCATGCATTTCCATCGCCACATCGGTCACGGTGGGAAAATAAATTTTTGGGAAACAGCCCGTGTAGGAAGCCGAATTCTGAAAAATCGTATTCACACTAAAGTTTTTCCGATCTTTGCCGAAAATTATGTAAAGAGCGCCTAGGCTAAGAAGTAGCCAGACCAGAGTCGGAAGTGCCGAGCCCGGCGAATGTGTACGCCCTCCCCCAGCGGATGGTTCCGGGGCTTGGGGCTGTCTCTGGTCTTCCCTTTAGCGGCTCTCCGCCGCGAGTTAGAGCCGCAACCACGGTAGCGCTCGAAATCGGAGAGATGCGACAAATCGAGACCAGTGGCGGGCACTGAACACTGCCCGCCGCTGGTCTCGATTTGTTTTTTGCGCGGAAGCGGTTTAAGCCTCCCGTGCCTTTCAAATCTCATGGTAACCAAGGCGGCCGAGGCCGCCTTTTTCTTTGCGAGGAGCTTTCCGCATGAATCCCTTTTCGAATATCTGGAACTCACCCAAGACCTCGGCCGCCGGGCTGTTGATTGGGGTCATCACCATCGCCAGCGTGTTTTCGCAGCAGGGCATCACGCTGGGCGCGGCCGGCAGCGGCACCGTGGTTACGCTGGTGAGCGGCCTGGCCACCGCGCTGCTCGGCCTGCTGGCCCGTGATCCGGCCAGTTCTTCCAATGGCAACTCCGCCAACTCCACCAACTCCACCGCCAAGCTCGGCGTCTGGGCGCTGATTGCCCTGTTGCTGCCTTTCACGGCCGGCTGCTCGGGAACAAGCGTGGCGCAGAACATTGTGAACTGGACGCCAACGCTGAAATCCGCGGTGGCCACTGTGGATTCGACAGCGACGCTGCTCGATCCGCTCGACGCGCCGATCTTTACCGCGGCCACGGTGGGCTTCGACGCGGCCTCCAATGTGCTGGTGGCCCAGGCCAAGGCGTACCTAGCCAATCCGACGGCCCCGGTTCTCCAGCAACTGCAAACTGCCGTGGTGGACTTCCAGCAGCAGGTGAACGCATCGCTGCTGCAGGCGGCCAGGATCTCCAACCCCGCCAGCCAGCAACAGGTACTGAACGTGATCAATGCCGTGGCGACAATCGTCAGCGCGATGTTGGCGCTGGTTACGTCCATCTCCAGCAAGGCCGCCGTGGCGCGGATGGCCTCTCAATCGACGATCAAGCTGGCCTCGGTCCGGCCCTATATGAATGAAGGCAAGGCTGCCGCGATGGTGGCCGTCCACTATGGAGAGCCGGTAAGCCTGGCGGCAATGCAGGTTGCCCAGTTGGAAGTAAGCGCGGCCCACGCCGGGTTCTAATCAGACAGGAACGCATGAGCGGCGGCGGGAACTCATCTCGGCTGATCGTCGACGGCGCTCGATTCAAGGCGGAGGCAATGGCCGCCGCCTTGAATTCCAGCTTCAACTGAGCCTCTGGTGATCCGATCAACTCTACGATTCATATTGCAAGCTAAAATATGGTGCGCCCGGAGAGATTCGAACTCCCGACCTAACGCTCCGGAGGCGTTCGCTCTATCCAGCTGAGCTACGGGCGCGCATTACCAGCATACCGCACTTTGGATTCTTCCGGGTAAAAGCTGAACGGCGCAAGGGGATGAATGCTTCCGCGCGCCGCAATCGGGGAAGGCTGAAGGTGGTTGTATCCCAGGTTCCGAAAGCGGGATCTGGAGCCCCCAAACTACTCTTCGTGCGGCTCGTCGTCGAGGTTATCCAGCGCGGCCAGAGCTTCGTCGGGCACATCCCACTGGCGAAGAATCTTGTAGATCACGCCGGGAGAAAAGCCAGCCGCGACCAGGCGGCGCATGATGCGCGCGGTCTCCTTCTCGTTCTCCGGCTTGTGCAGGCGCTTGCGTTCCAGGTGCTCGCGGGCCAGCGCCTCTTCGCTGGTCTGGCCATAGCGGGCTTCCAGGGTCTCGGCGATCAGCTCGCTATCCACGCCCTTCTGCTGCAAGTCCTGGCGGACGCGGCGTACCCCAAGCTTCTCGTTCTCCTGGCGCAGGCGGGCGTAGGTCTCGGCAAAGGCGGCGTCGTCCAGGTAGCCGTGCTCGCGCAGGCGGGCCACAGCGGCTGCGATGGCCGCCTCGCCGCGTTCGCCCGGCTCGACGCGCCTCTGCATCAGCCGCCGCAACTCGGCCTCCGTGCGCATCGCCCGGCCCAGCGACTTGACGGCGTAGTCGTAGAGGCCGGCTTCGTTGAGGAAGGGGCGAGGCTTGGCGGATTTGCGTTGAAAGGGCAATGTCAGCTCTTGACTTTCACATTCTTGGCGGAACGACGACTGGGCGCGGGTCTCTTCGCCAAGCCTTGGCTTTCTGCTGCTGCCCAAATAGCCTCGCGCAATGCCTGCGACTTAGTCCAACCTGTGCGCTTCATGATGCGGGACAGCGCTGCCTCGGACTTGGTGCCAAGAGTCGCGGATACTCGATATGTCATCGCCATGCGGTTGATGGTACAACGGTTCGTGAATTTACTCCAGATCACCTTCGCGCAATGGAGTCCACTGTTCCCCAACTTGGCACTCATACGAGCGCGAACCTGCCTTATTCCCTATTCCCTATTCCCTGTCACTTCGTCCACTCATCCACCCAGTCGTTCACCGTCTTGTACCAGAGCCGCGAGTTCTGCGGCTTCAGCACCCAGTGGCCTTCGTCGGGGAAGTAGAGCATCTTGCTGGGGACTTTGAGTCGTTGCAACGTATCGAAGAGCTGGAAGCCCTAGGCTACGTCGAGGCGGTAGTCGAGCTGGCTGTGAATCACCAGCGTGGGCGTCTTGAAGTTTTTGGCCGACATCGCCGGCGACCACTTGCGGAAGGGGTTCTCGGCGTCGGGCTTGCCGTAATAATCCCAGGGCTTGCCCTTGAACTCCCACTCGTTGAACCACAGCTCTTCCGTCGAGCCGTAGGCCGATTCGGGGTTGAACATTCCGTCGTGGCTGACGATGCACTTGAAGCGGTCGGTATGGCCGAGAATCCAGTTGGCCATGAAGCCGCCGTAGCTGGCGCCGAGAGCGCACTCGCGGCTCTTGTCGATGAAGGGATAATGCTGCTCGGCGTAGTCGAGGCCGGTCATCAGGTCGGTGAAGGGCTTGCCGCCCCAGTCGCCGTTGACGCCATCGACGATGGCCTGCCCGTAGCCGGTCGAGCCGCGCGGATTGATCATCACGACGACGTAGCCGTTCGCGGCAAAGAGCTCCGCGTTCCAGCGGTAGCTCCACGAATCGCCCAAAGCGCCTTGCGGTCCGCCGTGGATGATGAGCTTGACCGGATATTTTTTCGCCGGATCAAAGCCCGGAGGACGGATCAAGAAACCTTGCAGCTTGGTACTGTCGGCGGCGGTGAACCAGAAGGATTCCATCGCGGGCAGGTCGAGCTGGGCTAGAAGGGCGTCGTCCAGGTGGGTTACAGGTGGATGATCCGCTTCGCACTCCAGGTTATCTGCAGATGCAGAGTGGCCTAAAGGTGTAGGTGCGCAGAGTTCCTGCCCAGTTGCATAGACAATTTCTGCCGGGCGGTCAACCTTTATCTTCGTTGCAAGTAACCCATCCGGGATTTCAATGGTTGGCCGATTCAGATGAACCGGAACGACTCTCAAATCACTAAATGTGCCATGACTCGCAACCAGCCTTGGCTCTGGCCAAGTGAGTGAGCCTTCGTAAATGTCTTCTTCACCATGATTGCCGCTCGTGAAATAGATGGAGTGAGAACCAAGCGCCCAGGCAAATTCCTCAACCCACCGATCGAACTTCGGCAGCAAATCCTTGACTGTCTTAGCCGCCCGGTCATAAACCACCAACCTGAACTTATCGCTCTCGTAGCCGGCCCGCGCTTCCGAGCGCCACGCGATGTACTTGCCGTCGGGCGAGTAGGCAGGGTTGAAGTTGCCGCCCGCCGAGGTGCTGATCGCTACAGGCTTTGCCGCCGCGTTGGTCAGGTCGAGCGTGAAAATCTTTGCGCTCACGCTGATCGCCGGCTCCGGGTCGAGATTCTCGGTAAAGGCCAGCTCCTTCGAGTCCGGCGCAAAGGCGCCGCCGCAGCCGCCGCCCTCGAGCGAGAACGGCGGAACGTCGTGCGGATCGTTCGGCGTCAGGTCGCGCAGCGCGCCCGTCGCAACCGTCAGCAGAAAGAGGTGGCTGCGCTTCTCGCCGGTGTAGTGGTCCCAGTGGCGATACAAAAGATGCGTAAAAATTTGCGCCTTGACCTTGCTGGCGGCAGCGGCGGCGTCGCGGTCGGCGTTGCACTTATCGCCAGTTGCCGCGTCGGCCGCCGTGATCGCCGGACAGTCTGGATAGACGGTAGAAGTAAAGAGAACGGAGTTCCCGTCGGGGGACCAGATCGCGTCGCCGGCTTCGGTCGAGATCGCCGTCAGCTTCTTCGGGTTGGCGGTTGCTCCGGTGGCCGGATCGAACTCCGCCGTCCAAACCTGCTGCGAGCCGCCACGCCCGCTGAGGAAGAGAATCCGCTTGCTGTCCGAGGCAAACTGAATCCCCGAGTCTCCCGGCAGAGCCACGTCCAACTTCTTCGGCGCCTGAGATTCAGAATTTGGGCCGGCAATCGCCTGAATCCAGAGTTCCGCTGTTTTGGTGTTTTGGTCGAGGTTGACGGTCGTTACGCCGTAGGCCAGCCACTTGCCGTCAGGCGAGACGGCGGTCTCGCCCAGCCGCTTCATCTTCATCAGATCCTCGAAGGTCATGGGGCGCTTGGCGGGCGCGGTTTGGGCTGGGCAAAACGAGGCGAGGACGAAGGCGAGTGCGAGAGAGAGACAAATCGTGATTTTGCGCATGGTTTTTTCCTGTTCGCGCGGGGAAAAGACTGCTTCTCCGCGAAGAAGAAGTTTACACCTCGGATGGATTGGCTTGTCAGGGGGCGGGTCAAGTTTGTGGTCTCCCACCCTTTTCACGTCGAGCGTGAAAAGGATGGGGCACCCAGGCTCTATGGATTCCCAGGTCTCAAAAAAGGAATCTGGGGCACCCAGGGTACACGGCAGGGGCAGATGGCTTAATCTGAGCGCATGGGCAAGCGGGGCTGGGAGGCGGAGAAGATTGCACGCGTGCGCGGGCGTTTGCTGGCGTGGTACGAGCGCTGCCGGCGCGATCTGCCCTGGCGGCGCAGCCTGAATCCCTATGCCATTTGGGTCTCCGAGATCATGTTGCAGCAGACCCGCGTAGCGGTGGTGGTCGAGCGCTACCAGGCCTTCATGGCGCTCTTCCCCACGCTGCTTTCGCTCGCTCTGGCCACCGAGCAGGAGGTGCTGGCCGCGTGGAGCGGCCTCGGCTACTACCGCCGCGCGCGGATGCTGCACAAGACGGCGCAGTTTGTGGCCGACCATGATCAGGGCAACCTGCCGCGGACGGCGGAGGAGCTGCGCCTGCTGCCCGGCATCGGCGCGTACACCGCGGCGGCCGTGGCCAGCATCGCTTACGGCGAGCCGGTGGCCGTGGTGGACGGCAATGTGGAGCGGGTGCTCTGCCGTATGGAAGGCTGGAAGGCGGGCAGCCGCGCGGGCGGCGGCAATGCTGTCCGGCGCAAAATCGAGGAGCTGGCCGCCAGACTGGTGGACCCGCTCCGCCCCGGAGATTTCAACCAGGCGCTGATGGAGCTGGGCGCGACCCTCTGCGTGCCGCGCAATCCGCAGTGCCTGGTCTGCCCGCTGGCCGCCGATTGCAAGACGCAGGGAGAGCACGATACCGCGCCGCGCCCGCGGATGCAGAGCCGCGAGGTGGCCCACGCGCTCTCGGTGCGTAGCGGGCTGCTCTCCGGCCAGGCGCATCGCGAGGTGCTCCTGGAGCAGCGGCCGGCCTCGCTGACCGTGATGCCGGGGCTGTGGGAGCTGCCCTCGCTGCGGGAGTCAGCCGTCCCTGATGAGGCGCTGAGGATGACCGTGCGCCACGCCATCATGCAAGTGAACTTCTATGTGCGCATACGCACAGTCTTTGAAGACGATGTGGAAGCGCTGACCGTTCCAGGCGGCGACCGGCGCTGGGTTCCGCTGCAGGATGCGGCCGGGATGGCGCTGACCGGCCTGGCCCGCAAGGTGCTAAGCCGTGCCCATCTGCTGGTCGCCGCGCCGCTGGACGCCATGACCCCGCAGGACGAAGAGGAACTCTGACGCCCAGATCGAGGCGCGCATACGCGCTTTCTCGCGCATCCTGGCAGGCTGGGTGCCCCATCCTTTTCGCAGCTTTATCGCGAAAAGGGTGGGGGACCACGCATCCTGACAGGGAAGCGATGCATCAAACGGGCGTCCTGCATTTTGCAGCCGCGGTTGGGACTTTCCCTCGCAGCGGCGCATCCGGCAACGCAATCCCAATCAATCAACCCCCAAGGAGACATAATGGCAAGCAAGGCAAGCGCGGTTTGGACAGGTTCACTGAAGGAAGGCAAGGGCACGATCTCGACGGCGACGGGCGTGCTGAGCAACGCGAAGTACTCCTTCGCCACGCGCTTTGAAGGCGCGGATTCGGGCACCACGCCCGAAGAGCTGATTGCGGCGGCGCACGCTGGGTGCTTCTCGATGGCGCTGGGCGCGCAGTTGGGCGCAGCGGGCTACACGCCGGAGAAGATCGAAACCAGCGCGGCGGTCACGCTGGGCAAGGTCGGCGACGGCTTCGCTATCACGCGCATCGCGCTGACCACCACGGCCAGCGTTCCCGGCGCATCGCAGGAGGCCTTTGCCAAGGCCGCCGCCGACACCAAGAGCGGCTGCCCGATCTCCAAGCTCTTCGCCAACAACACGGAGATTCTGCTCGACGCCAAGCTGGTGTAAGCAAGATTCAAACGCCGAGGCCGGGGCCGATGGCTCCGGCTTTCCGGCCCGTTTTCGCGCGTTGTAGATTTGATACAGGACACCTTCGCCGGAGGTACGGTTTGCGGCCTGTGGCCACTTCGAGCTGCCTTCGGGCTTTGGTTCTTTCACCGGCTGAATGTCGATGGGAGTCAACGCCGCCGGCGCCTCGGACATCGTGCCAAACCGCGTCAAAAGCAGTACGGAATACGCAAGAAAGCCTTCACTCCGAAGTAGAGATAATTTGGCGTAAAAGTGGCCAGGAATTGCGCTCAAAGCTGAGCCTCTGCGTTCTTTTGCTCTTCCGCCCAGAGCCATCCGTGACTTGCCTCTTGTCCCGGATATTCTTGATATAACCCAGAAAACGATATACACTGTAAATACATTCGATGCTCCGAGACAGAAACCTATTGCGTGGCTTATATTTGGGAGCATCTATGAACAGTCAATCGCTGAACTTCGATTGGGACGATGCGAACCGAGACCATCTGGCGCGGCACGGCGTGAAGCTGCAAGAAGCCGAAGAGGTCGTACTTGGCGATCCTCTTGACATAGAGATGCAAACAGCGGAGGGAAGCGGCGAGGAAGAACGACTCCTGCAAATTGGCGAGACAGCCAAGGGACGGATTCTGCAACTACTGACAACATGGCGCGGCGGACAAGTGAGAGTGATCTCAGCGTGGGACGCGCCGAAGCAACTCAAGACGTATTACCTAGCCGAAATGAGGCGACGTTATGGGAGCACTAACAATACCGAAGTTTGAAAACGAGGCCGACGAGGCCAACTGGGCTTACGAGAACCGCGAGGGACTGGCGGCGGCATTCTTGCAGGCAGCTCAGGAAGGGCGGGTACGGCAAGGCACACTGAAGCAGCGCGGTGTTACGTCTCCGACGACGATTCGGCTGGCTCCGGAGGAGATTTCTCGTGCACGGACGCTGGCCGAGCGTCGCGGACTCCGCTATCAGACTTACTTGAAGATGCTGATTCACGAGGGGTTGGAACGCGAGGAGCGGCTGGCGAGCTAAGGCGGCTCCTATGAACGGTCTTGAGATGCGTTGCCTTCAACCTTTGGCTTACGCGGTTTCTTGAGAATACCAACCAGTAATTTCCACCATTGCCTCTGATGCACTATATCCATATCCTCCGACGCAAACAGGCGAATTTCGCGCCGAAGAGCAATTAATTCTGACTGTACATTTTGTGCTGCTTCTAATGGTCGCGGCTTCCCCAATGCTTGAGCGAGATGTGCATTGGAATTGTGATCCTCTATGTGTCCTTTCGATTGTTCGTTAACAAGCTGGACATTTAATAGGCTATTGTAGATTTTTTCTCTTTTGAATTCGGATATAAAAATGCACTTCAATATGGTCTGAGTCATGTCTCGAAGGTAATCGCGAAATAATGGGTCATGCACGGTCTTTATCAACTCGCCTCCTACTGCGACAGAAGGCATGAATTGTTCAACTTTGGATGCAAGATCAAGTAGTTCCTTCCACTCGGATTTCTTCTGATCTAGGGAACCTCTGCACAGGTGCCTGATTTCGCAGCGATCACGAAGACGTAGAAATATCTCGTCGTTTTCGATCAAAATCAAGTCGAAAACCACTCGGAATTCGGTATTCTTGGTGGTTGATCTGGTCTCTGGAGGCCGTTTTCCGGCCTCCAGAGACACTACGCCCCTTGAGGGGCCAAGCGATTGCGGTGTTGGTAGAGATTGACCAGCGCGAAGGCCGCGCAAAGCCATGCATGATTCTTCCTTAAACCCCGATAACGCACCTTGGTAAATCCGAAGACGCGCTTCAGGATGCGGAACGGATGCTCCACCTTCGACCTGACTCGCGCCTTGGTCGTGTTCTTGCGCCGTGCCTCCTCGTCTACATAATTCTTGAACCTGGCACGGCGGCTGGTCATATCTTGCGCCTCGGGCGCGGCCTTATGAATCGCCTCTGTCTGCCCTTGATAACCTGCATCGCCCCACACTTTCTTCTCCGCGCCGTGCAGTAAGTCGGGCAACATATGTTTGTCCGCCACGCTGGCCGCCGAGGTCGCCACCGAATGCACCACCGTCTCCTTGCTATCCACGCCGATATGCGCCTTGGCACCGAAGTACCATTGGTTGCCCTTCTTGGTCTGGTGCATCTCCGGATCGCGCTTACCGGTCGAGTTTTTAGTAGAACTCGGAGCGTTGATAATCGTTGCATCCACGATGGTTCCCGTGCCGATGCGAATGCCCCTGCTGGCCAGATAGTGGTTCACCGTATCGAGTATCTGGCCGCATAGCTCGTGCTGCTCCAGCAAGTGGCGGAAGCGCAGGATGGTGGTTTCATCGGGCGCGGCGGCCACGCCCAGATCGACTCCGGCGAAGCGCCGCAACGCGGGCGAATCATAGAAGGCCTCTTCCATGCCGGGATCGGAAAAACCAAACCACTGCTGCAAGAAGTATGTGCGCAGCATGATCGACAAGCCTGCCGGATGGCGGCCGTTGCCCGCCTTGGGATAATGAGGCTCAGCCAGCGCCAACAACTCCGGCCATGGCACCACTTGCTCCATCCGGTCCAGAAACAGTTCCCGCTTGCCCTTACGGCTGTGCTTTTCAAAAACCTCTTGAGACGCCAGTGTCAGTTGCCGCATCGCCATCACCCTCTACTTATTATTTTATCCAGGCAGGGCGCGGGGTTGAGACTTGTGCAGAGTCTCC
>Ga0182016_10000956_pt1 | contig 35565 bp, 27 predicted proteins | sample 712S2MmetaG_FD_120491 | JGI IMG/M metagenome (GOLD analysis project Ga0182016, IMG submission 120491) | Permafrost microbial communities from Stordalen Mire, Sweden - 712S2M metaG | ecosystem: Environmental > Terrestrial > Soil > Wetlands > Permafrost | place: Sweden: Stordalen | collected...
GGGGTAGTTTGATTACCAACACCGGCATCTCCGACTACATCGCGACCAATTCACTGCTCACTGGAAATCTCTTCTTCCGCCTATACCATCCCTGAAACCAGGCGTGCCAGCCCAGACGGATACAGTGATTTGCACGCAATCGCCTTCATCGATGACGACAGCGCCGCGCTTCACCATTCGGTTGAAAAAAAATTTCGGTCATCAATACCAGGAACAGGGAATAGTTGTGGGCTTTGGCGACCTCATAGATTTTGGCGATCAGCCCTTTGCCGATTCCGTGCCGCCGCATGGACATTGGAAGAAAAATGTTTGAAATGTGAATTTCCTTAAACTCTTCGGCCACCTTCAGTTTGATAATTCCCATGAGAGTTGTGGGTTTATCCTTTTCCTCCTGCGCGATGAACTCCAGCCGGTCGCCATCAAATTGGATCTCATGCCAGTAAAATGTGGCGAAGTGCGGTTCGAGATGTGATGAAATGCTTTCTTTCAATGCTTTGGCGATTTCTTGTTTCATAATTCTCCTTTGAATGCGCGGCTTTGGAGGGAGGCGAAAAGGGTGTTCAACTTCGATAGTGATAAGTGCTGCACTGCTTTTAATTTTTGTAATACCGTGACTTGGCGGGCGAATTCCTGCTGCAATGAAAGCGGCGGCTGTGGAATCTTCATGGCTTGTATCTCGGTCGCATTTATATTCGCCATTCCAATGATGCTCTTGCACATGTGGCGAAGAACCTTCTTTGAGTAGCCGCTATTTAGAAAAGCAGCTAGAAACTCTGGATCGTTGTCCTGAGTCACACGGAGTCGAATCAAATATCCTGCGTATGCCATCGGCTTTGCTTCGCGAAAAATCCCCGTCTTTCCAACAAGCTCAGCACTGTTTGTCCGGTTAAACAAAATATCCCCGGCGCGAACCAAGTAACGATCATACAAGCTTGCATCTAAATTCATGAATTTCAGATCGGTAAAATCCATTTCTCCGGTGCGGGTGATATTATTCATTCGTAAAACTGGAAACTCGCCAATCATTTCCGATTTTTCGCTGGTGCCATAAGTTGCAGATTCTAAAAGCTCGCCAATATTGCGAATCGGCCAATCCTTCGGGTTTGTGGACGGATCACCAAATAAGTCGATGAAAAGAGATTTGGTCAAGGTGTCGAGTTTGGCGAGGGCTTGTTTACGTTTGGCCTGCAATGCTTCGCCTGCGTCCAAAATCGTTGCTATCTTCTTTTGTTCAGCCACAGTCGGCAGCTCGATTTCAATTCGAGAGACGGTGGCTTTAGAAACTTCTTTGAACGTTGCTCCATTGCCCAGATTATCCAAATAAGCTCGTTTCGCCCGCAACCAATGGAAAAGAAATTCCGGCAACAGCTTTGATGTGTCGGGAATGAAGTTCTTGAAGCCTTGATTTGTGGCTGTTGGCACACGGTTAATTGCTACGAGTCCGATTGGGGCTCGAGAACTAAATAGAACCGAATTGACGGGCAAAATCTCAGCGGCGCAATTTTCGAGTCCAGATTGGGTTATTTTTCGAGGTGTGTCGTCAAGATATGGACTCTCCAAATTACTCAAATCCTTTGGGGTCGCCCAGCAGATGTCACCATTCCAATACTCGTCTACAGAAGTGCTAGGAGTAGCACCGGCAACAATGCGGCTGCAATCATCAAGCCTTACTTTTGGCCACGCTTTCACTTTAGCAAGCCCTCCAACTCTTCCAATCCCTGCTTGATTTCCTTCTCCAAGTTGGTCAGTTCTATTATCAGTTGCTTCGGAGTGATGTGGTCAATTTCCTTGTGCGTGATTTCGCGGTAGCGGTTCACGGACAGGTCGTAATTGTTGTCTCGGATTTCCTTTACCGGCACGAAGAAATGTTGGGCGCTTCGGTCGGATTTCTTTTTCGCGTCCCGCTTGGCCCATTTTTCAACGAGGTCAGGCAAATCGTTCTGGTCGGCTGGCAATTGATTGCGTTTGTCGTCCAACGAATACCCATCGCGTTCCACCTTGTAGAACCAGACGTTGTCGGTGCGCCCGCCTTTGGTAAAAACGAGGATGGCGGTGGAGACACCGGCATACGGTTTGAACACGCCTGACGGCAGCGAGATGACCGCTTCGAGCTGGTTCTCATCCACAAGCATCTGGCGGATGCCGGTGTGCGCGTTGCTCGAACCAAAGACAACACCATCTGGCACAATCACCGCCGCGCGGCCGCCCATTTTCAACATACGGACGATGAGGGCAATAAATAGGAGTTCGGTCTTGGTCGTCTTGACCTTGCTGCGGAGACTGGCGTGAACGCTGTCGCCATCAATATTCCCCTTGAAAGGCGGGTTGGCGAGGATGACATCGAAATAATCCTCTGCCTCGCTGGGATATTTTTCGACAAAGCTGTTGCTGAGCGTGTCCTGGTAATTGATGCAGGGCGATTCGATGTCGTGCAGCAACAGATTCATGGCCGCGATGCGAAGCATGGTCGAATCGAAGTCAAACCCATTGAACATCCGGTTCTGGATATGGTCGCGGTGCGGTTCCAACAGGTCGCCGGGGTAATGCTTCTCGCCTTCGTCATCCGCATACACCATTTTCGGCGAGGTATATTTTTTGAGAAGATAGAGCATGGTTTCCACGAGGAAGCCCGCCGTGCCACAAGCCGGGTCGCCGACAATTTCGGTCGGTTTTGGGTCGAGCATCTGGACCATCGCCGCAATGATGTGGCGCGGGGTGCGGAACTGGCCGGCAATACCCGCCGTGGTCAGCTTGCCTAGCATGTATTCGTAAAGGTCGCCCTTCACGTCGCCCTGAGTGAGCGGGAGTTCCTCGATGAGATTCACCGCCGTGACCATCAGGCTGGCCTTGGGAATGAGGCATTGCGCACCTTCCAAATATTTACCGAGGGCGGTGCGCTTGCCCACTTCTTCGCGGAAAAACGGGAACAGTTCGTCGCGAACAATGGCGATCATACGGTCGCCGCTTTCATTGCGGAAATGCGACCAGCGCAGGTGCTGGCGATCCTCTGGGAACATGAGTGCCGCGCCCGACTTGCCAGTCTTGGCCGTCATCTTTTCCCGGCGCGTTTCTTGAACATCCAGCAGGCGGGCGAACATGAGGAAGGAGATCTGTTCGATGACAGTGAGTGGATTGGTGATGCCGCCGGCGAAGAATTCGAGCCAGAGTTTGTCGATTTTGGATTTGAGTGGGCCAGTAATCATAAAAAATTCAAATGGAAATGCGTTCGAGAAAGAATTCAGCCCAAGCGGTTTTGCCAGCTATCGGCAGACACATGATTTTATATTTCTGCGCAACAAGATCGGATTCGACGTTGGCGACAGTTTGCAAGAAGCACTCCTCGATGTGCAGATTGTGAGCGCCCTGCTTAATGATATTACGAATCCATTTTTCCAGCACATCCTCGTCCATGATTGAGTCTGGCGGCTTAACATAGGTCCAAAGGTTCTCAGGTGGCTTCTCCAGTAGAATCATGTTCATGGCGTCGTCTCCAGATTGATCTGTTTGATGATGTGGAGGATTTCGTCCTGTTCCGGCTCCGGGAACACGCCACTCAAGCCGTCACTGTTTAAGGTGGTGAACGGTGCCTGCCAAAGTTTTTCAACTTCGATGAGGCCATAGCGCGCGATGTGGTTCTTCAACAAATCTAGGAAACGAATCTGCGTGGTAGTGAGGCGCGGGTGCGCCTGGCTGAACTGCATGAAAAAGGCGTCCACGTCCGCTGCCTCCATGCCAATAATGCGGCGAATGGCCAGTTCCAGGCGCTGGGTATCGGCGAACAAACTCAGGATGCCCTCAAGGGAAAACTCGGGATCGAGTTCCATCACTTTTTCGGCAAGATTCTTGGTGTCCTGCTCCGTAACGGATTTACCGGCACGGATTTTTTTTAACACGTCGCTCTTTTCCAACAGGGCGTTCAACACTTTTTCAGCGCGGTGCTTGTAGGCGTCGAATTGCATGCCCTCCAGCTTGACGGTGTGCGTGTGGTATTCCACGCCCTCGTCCTTGATGTCGAGCACCACGGGTTGATTGGTTGGATACACCGGCTTGGTGCGCAGATGCATTATGCCGCGCAGTTCGAGGCGCAGATCGTCGAGGCTCTTCACGGTTGGGGCAGCCCAGAACGCCGGTTGTTTGACCTTGTCGATGACTGCCAGCTTTTCCTTCACCTGACCGAGATTGATGGGGAGACGGCTGACCTGGTCGAGCAACTCGCTCTTGAAATCTGCGACCTCGGCCGACTGACGGATGAGCGCGGAGGACAGCCGGGTGACCAACAGATCAAATTGATAGGCATCCTCGCGGCGCTGGAGATTGCGCCATTGCATTAGCGGAGCAATTTCATGGCGCAATATTTCGCGGGTGGCCGGAGCAAAGCCGTCAATCACGCCGGGCAATTGGACGGACTTGATTTCACGCCAACGCTCGCGAACCGCAATGGTGTTCTCCGGCAAAGCCGCAACGTCCTGTTTCAGCAATTCGATGCCGAGATTGAGTGCGGGTAGATCTTGCTTCGCAATGGCAGCTTCGACCAAAGTGATACGGCTCTCGAACAGCAATTGCATGAGCGATTTCGTCTGGCCGGGATCCACTTCCTTTTTCAGTTGATCGAAATACTCAAAGTTGCCCCAATGATCAAAGATGCGGAATTTTTCTTTGTGCTGGCCGGGGCCGAACAGGTCCAAGCATAGCCGCGTGCCGCGCCCGATCATCTGCCAGAACTTGGCGTAGGATTTGACCGGCTTGGCTAAGACGAGATTAACGAGGCTCGGAATATCAATGCCGGTGTCGAGCATGTCCACGGAGATGGCGAGCGTGAGTTCCTTCGAGCCATCGGTGGATTTGAGGTCGTCAATAAGCTGCTCGGCGCGCGGTTCGTAGTTGTCAATCACCGCGCAGAACTTGCCGCCGAACTGTGGATATAACTCGTCGAAAAGTTCCTTGAGCTGGACGGCGTGAAGATGGTTGCGGGCAAAGATGATGCTTTTGCCAATGGCGGAACCAGCGGAATTGCGGATGCCGTTCTCCATGAGGTTGCGGAGAATAGCGCGGTCGGTGTCCTTGCTGAACACCTTGCGGTTCACCTGCTCGGCCTCGTAATCCACGGTTTCCGGATCTTCGACCTGTTCCTCCAGTTGTTCGCGCTGGGCTTCGTTGAGCTGCGTGTATTTGATGCCTTCGCGCAGGAACTTGGTGGTGTGCTTGACGACCTCGAACGGCACGAGATACGGCGGGTCGTGGCGAATGGCGTCCTCGTAAGAAAAATTCGCGGTTGGATCCTTATCCTCACACTCGAAGAGTTTGAACGTATTGCGGAAAATGAACTGCACCGGCGTGGCGGTGAGACCGACCTGGAAGGCATCGAAATATGTGAACAGATCGCGGAAGCGATTGTAGATGCTGCGATGGGATTCGTCGGCGATGATGAGATCGAAGAACCCAGCGTCAAAATTCTCGAAGCACTTCATCATGGCCGGATACGTTGCCAGATAAATGCGTTTGGTCTGATCCTGGTTCGTGGAGCGGGAAACGTAAACCGCAGGCGCACCCGGGAGAAATTCCTGGAAAACATCGTGCGCCTGCTTGCGGAGTTCGCGTCTGTCGCAGAGAAAGAGCACGCGCTTCACCCACTTGGCGCGGATAAGCAATTCACACAGAGCAACCGCCACACGGGTCTTGCCGGTGCCAGTGGCTTGGACTAGGAGGGCACGCCGTTTCCGGGCATCGAAACGTTCACAGATACGCTTGATGGATTCTACCTGATAAAGGCGGTCCACGATGAGCACGGACGGCGTGAGGTGCGCGAGCAGCGGATCACGGTGCTCGTTCTGAAAATGGAGATATTGAAGACTGTCCTTGGAGTGAAAGCCGTAAATCTTGCGCGGGGGCTCGTTCTTAGTGTCGTCCCAAATAAAAAGGTCGTAGCCGTTGGTGAAGAAGATCACCGGACGCTGACCGTGCATTTTTTCCAAGCCATCCGCGTAATACTTCGCCTGCATCTGGCCTTTCTGCGCATTCTCAGCAGTTTTTTTGGCCTCGACCACACCGAGCGGTTTGCCGCTCTCGGGATGTTTCAGCACATAATCCGCGTAGCCGATGCCGGAGTTGGTCGGCTGATGAAGCACTTCCATTTCTTGCACCACCTCGGCGGTATTCTGGCCGTTGACGCCGACATTCCAGCCGGCGGCGATGAGCATCGTATCAATCAGGCGGCGGCGGGTCGTGGCCTCATCGAAGTGCAGGACGTTGGCGGCGTTCTGGGTCGAGTTCAGGATAAGCTGGAGCTCCTCCTTGGATTTCTCCGCCGCCTTGGCCTTGGCCCGGGCGTCCTCGAGATCGGTGAGAATCTGCGCCATCCGCGCCTCCTGCTCGGCCAACTGGCGGGCAACGCCGGCCTTCTGGGATTCAGCTTCCGCCTCCGGCACTGGCTGGGGAGCGGTGAACGGCGGGCAGGCGTCCTTGCTGCCGCCGCAAAAAGAAAGAAAGAACCAGCAGGCGAGGTCGTAAGCTTCCTGGGTCAGCCAGGCGGGGATCTGCGGTTTGACGATATCCGCGCCGTGCGCGGCCTTGTTCCCCTGAATGCGGAGCTGGTGGAGTTTGTAGCAGACCGGTTTGGGAATCATGCTGACGAACATGTCGTCGTTCAGCATGTCATTCAGATTGAACTGATACGGGCGCGGAAGCTGGTGGCGGCTGTAGATGGCCGAGACCATGGACTCCGCGAAGAGGCGGAGCTTGAGCAGGGCGCTGGCCGGGTCGGCAAAAACGTAGCGCTCGGCGAACCCGCCGAGGTCGGCGAGTTCCGGAAACGCGTGGCGAAGAAACTCGAAGTTTTGGGACTTCATGAGTTCCTCCCCGCCGATGGTGTTTGCCACGAGGTCAGACATACTGCCCCGGGATATGCGACTATCGTGCCAAGCTCCAAAAACAACGCAAAGCGCTTGAAATCAGCAGGTTGGTGCATGAATGGCGCTTCCCCAGCGGTGTCACTATTAAATGTTGATTTAAATGGCTTCAAGGGACATTTCATTCACGGTTGCGGAGATACTGGCTCATGGCCTGAGGGCTGACGCCCAAGAGCTGGCCGGCCTTGGAGCGATTGCCGTCGGACCGTTTCAGCGCGCGGTCAATAAGCCGCTGGCGGATGGCGGCCAGATATTCATTCAGGTCAAAACCCTCCTGCGGTTCCGGCAGGGCGTCGAGGCCCGAGGAGGTGAGCACCTCGTCGAAGAGCAGGTTGTCCGACTCGATCACCTTGCCAGGGCAAAGTTGGGCGGAATTCACCACCACACCCTCAAGCTCGCGGACATTGCCGGGCCAAGAATGTTTCATGAGGGCGATGAGGGCCGACTGCGACAGCCGGCGCGGCTTTTGATATTTCTGGTTCCACCGCTCCAGGAAATGAAGGGCAAGTTTGGGGATGTCACTGCGCCGGTCCCGCAAGGCGGGAATATGGATCGTCGCCTGAAACCGGAAATAGAGATCTTTGCGAAGTTTTTTTGACTCCACGGCCGACTTGATGTCCACGTTGGTGGCGGCGATCACACGGACATTGACGGAGGTTTCGCGGCTGTCGCCAAGCCGCTGAATTTTGCCAAACTGCAGGGCGCGGAGGAGTTTGGCCTGGCAGGCCAGCGGCATTTCGCCCAGTTCGTCCAGGAAGATGGTTCCGCCATCCGCCGCCTTGAAAAAACCCTCATGATTGAGGAGCGCCCCGGTGAACGCCCCCTTGCAATGGCCAAAGAGCTGACTTTCGATGAGTTCCTCGGAAAAAGCAGCGCAGTTGACGGTGATGAAAGGTCTGGCGGCCCTGGTGCTGGCGTGGTGGATGAGACTGGCGAAAACCTCTTTGCCCGAACCGGTCTCTCCCAGCAGCAGAACCGGGGAATCATACTGGGCGAGCGTGAAGGCGGATTGCAATTCGCGCTGAAAAAGTTCGTGATCGCCGACAATCCCCAACCCGGCACAGAGGGCCGAGAAATCCTGGTTCTGGTCCGGATCCGGCAGGAAGCCAAACGGCTTGATCTGGGGAAACTGGGGATTGGTGAAATCAATCTCCGTGACCCGGGATTCACCCTCGCGGACGAATTTCGCCGCCCGGGTTTGCAGGATGCGGGCCGGTATTTCGCCACTGGCCGCCAGCATCAGCCAACTGGCGTGCATGTGGGGCGTGCCGGAGGAGACACAGATGAAATATTCCGCATCCGGGTGTTCGCGATGGATCCGCTTAAAATGAATCCGCAACTGCTTCAAGATTCCAAGATAATTGGTGGGATCCTTGAGCGGAGCCTCGCAAATCTCGACAGCCAAACCCTTGTTTCTTTTTTTTAATTCGTCCTGGGTTTGGGTGGTAATTCCGGTCGTGCTGGGAGTGGAAAACAAACAAACCCGGTCAAACTGACGTTCCGCCGTGACGGTGAGAACCGGGCCGGACTCCTTATCCCCGGAGGCGGAGATCTCGGCAAACGGGTCGTGAAAGCCGGTGAACGTGAGCAGGATTTTCATAGGTCATCCGTCAACATGGTCGAAGTCTAGGGCACAAGGCAGATTTAAAGCGAGTAAAGAATCATTTAACCAGCGAAATCTGTGCGATTCGGGCTAGGACAATCAAATGAGCACACCGGAACGGGACTCGTCACCCATAACGCCGAAGGCAAAATGTCCGTTCACGCCGCAGCGTGAAATGGTTCTGAATTTGTGGGGCGAAAACCCGCCTTGAACCATTAGCAGGTTTATTCAGAATAATTTTCTCCACCACGGAAACCATTTTGAAATGCTTCCATCAGCCTCCAAAGGGGGCAGCGTCACCTGACGAAATCCCCGCTCGCAGTGAACCAGAACACATTCGTGATCGCGGAGATTGCGAAGTTTGTGCGGCTTGATTTTGTGCTCTTCAATCTCGTTGTAATTCACATTGCGCTTTCCGCCATTGTAACCCCAGGAGCGTTTCACGACCCGCTTTTTGCCGATGAAATCGGCGGCTTGAACGGCATCGGCTTCATCGGCGGAGCGGAAAACCATCCGGTTGCGCAGATTCAATGTCAGGACTTTTGATTTGTCATTGCCGAGCGGTGGAATCAGCGAAGTGGTGCTTTGCGCGGCGGCGACGACGGTTGCGCCGGCCTCCCGGATTACGTCCACACAATTGTAATCGCTCGTGCCATCTTCGCTGGCCGTCATGAACCGCTGCGCTTCGTCGGCCCAAAGGATGAGCAAATTGGCTTTTGACCGGTCGGCCTTGGATTTGTCAAAGCGGCGCAGGGCATGATTGTAAAAAAGCAATTTCAAGAATGTGTTCACATAACGCCGCTCGGTCTGAAACTTTTGCGGCATGGTCGTAAGAATGATTTTGCCTGAGTCAATCGCCGAAAAATGAAACGTGCTTTCGCCGGTGCAGAATACCTCGGCAACGCCCGGCGTCAGGAAATATTGCAGGTAGTTGCCGATAGTTTCACGGACGCCGCCAAATTGTTCAGCCGGTTGGGTGATAAACCGGTCGAAAAAGTGGGCATGAACGGCTATTCGGCGTGGTGTTTCATTAAGGTTTTCAAGATTTGCCATTTCTGTTTCGAGTTTTTCGGGATCAGACAGCAATTCATAAGCGCCCAGCAACGTCACAGGCAGGTTCAATTCATAGAGCATTTCGAGGGCGTAAGCGATATGAGTCTGAGCCTGGCTTTTGAAAAATCCCTTGTCACCGCCCTGTCCCAGACTGGTAGCGGTATCCACGACGAACTTGGCGTAGGTGGAAAATGGGATGCTGCGGTCTCCGGTCAGGTTGTAGCGATGCGTTGGTGGCGATTGCGCATCCGTGTTCTCGTCGTGAATTTGCAGATGAATCAGATCGTGTTCGCGGTGATATTGACGGGCCATGGCCGCAAGTGTTTCCCAATACACGCCCTTTTCATCAACGCACAGACCGCCCCATTTAGGTTCGTTTTGGAATACTTGATGGGCGAGTTGATTGATGCCGGAACTGGTCTTGCCAGAGCCGGTGTCACCGGTGATAAGCCAGCCACGACAAAATTGGTTGCGTTTCCAAGCCAAGCCGCCGAGCTTTGCGACCGGGCTTTTCCCTCGTGATTTTAGCAACACCCAAATTGCCAGGATCAGCAGAAGAATTCCTGCCGCGAACTTCACGGTTTTCACCTCATTTTGAAAATGTGGAAGATGGATGTGCGCTTTTAATTGGGTAAAATTGAATATCATGGGTGATACTTTCCGATGAGATAACCGGCCAGCAGGCAGGCGAGTGCGGCGAAAATCGCGGCTGTGCGGGTTATCCGAACCAGCTTTTCACCCGCCGGCTGGTTACGCATCGCTTCCAAAAGGGCCGCCGATTCAGCCTGAAAAGTTCGAGCGGCTTCGGCGAGTTTGCCGATGCCGGTCCGAAATTCGCCAAAGGCGGGCATTTCCCGGCGTCGCAGTTCATCCCAATGCCGCTGGTGGATGCGGAACAACTCGACTAGGAATATCACCACGTCGTCTTCTCGCAGCCGATGTTTATCGCGCCACTCGGCAACGGACTTGGTGAATTCCTCGTCGTAGTCGGTTTGCTCTTTTTTTGGTGCAGACATTATTTTGAAGGTAAAAGCAGTTCAGCGGCGGATTCGATTTCGGAAAAAAGTTTCCGCTGCCAGGTTTGGATTCGTTGCCGATCCAGCAGGCTGAACGAAGGATGTTTCGTGGCTGCCGCGATGGTCAGATTTTCTGCATTGAGCGCCTCGACCAGCCAGTCCTGCATCCGGGTCATGGCGATTTCACGTCCGCCGAGTTTGTCAGCGAGGAGCGAACGGACTTCGCTGGATTCAAAAATGGCGAAGCTGTCGCTGTGCGCGGCGTTACGGACGACAACGTAATTGCACCGGTTATTGAATTCATCGGTCATTCGTTGAATTTGATCAACGCTGTCCGATTCGTGATTCACCGGCATGACCAGGGTGAGCTTGGCGTCAAACGCTGTAAGCATGGCTGGCAAATCAATTTCGTTGAAGAAATCAATAAACAGGTCAGTGGATGCGGCGCGGCAATCCACGACGACCAGATTTGTCTTTGCCAACGCAGTAATAATGGCGTCAAGGTCACGCCGTTTGCTCAAATCGAGAAACCGTGTGTCGGGATGAAATCGTTTCAACGTCGAGTTTTCATTATCGCTGTCAATCGCGACATGGGCGACGCCCTTGTCTTTGAGGAATTGGATGAAATTGACGGCGAAGAAGCTTTTGCCGACGCCGCCTTTGCCATTAAGGATGAGAATCAGTCTTTTCATTGGATTGTGGGTTGAGTTTGCGGATTTGTGCGATGCGCGGGCCGCGCGAACGTGTTTCGCCGTTATCAGAATTGGGGGGCGGTTCTGCCGGGGTGCTGGATTCACCCGCTGGCACTGACTCCGCGCCATTTGGTCCCCCGTTCGGGGACAACGAAGTCGGCGGGCGTTTCCGCGCGGGGCGTTTGCGTGGCCGGATGTTCTCGCCGAGAACCTGATGACAAAACATGGCCACGGCGGTTTTGCTCGTCGGCAAACAATGTTGGGTCAACAAGTCGGCGATGGAGCGATACGAAGCACTTTTCTGCCGCAACTCAACGATGACTTCGCGTGCCGGGATTAAATCCTGGAACTTCTGTGGCCGGCGCGGAGTAAATTCGGCGACCGCCTTGCGGACTTCGGCTGGATCAAACGTGTTCATAAAATGGGATCATTTGAATTTGAACCGGGAAATGGGTTGACGCCCAGGCGGACAACGCGATGCTGCGACGCGCATAATACATTGCCGGTCTGCGACTGCGGACAAATCGCGTCCATGGCCAATTCGTGGGCGTGGATGGTTCACGACTTTGGCCTGGCTGCAGACAATCCGCGACCGCTGCCGTTGTTCGTTCATGGACAATTGACGCCATTGCCTGTCCATGAATACGGACTGTTTGTGAACGTGATTGTTGGCGTGGACAGAACGCGGATGCGGACTGTTTGCGGACACGGACAGATTGCGTCCCCGTCTGGCATTGAACCAGTTCATGACCGTGGCCATGCCGCGTTTGCGGCCATGAGCGATACCTATTGCGAAGCTGTTCCGCGCCTCCACCGCGACCGATTCGCGGCCATGAGAACCTGCCTCCCGGCAGGGGTAGGGCGTGCCTTGTATTAAACATGATGAGAAACACACTGCCTCCTCTGCTGCAACAACTCGTCGCGCCAATGCTCCAGTTGTGCGGCGACGGTCTCAATGCGGGTGGTTTGTTCAATCGTCCGGGCTTCAATTCGGCCAGGTTGTTGGTCGTGAAGTTGTGAGTCGGACAATTCGATCACTGTGTTGACTGCGTTGTGATTGATGTGTTCGCCATATTTTTTGAGCACCTCAATGGCAGTGCGAATTTGGGCTGTGGATGGAGTTTGCATAATTAGATGTGGATGCCGCGAGATGGTTTGTGCGCGAGTTCCTGCCGGTGACCTGGGCGGCGTTTGTGATACCACTGTGCCTGTCTCGCCGTTACAGAATTGACTGGATGCGCCCACGGATCACCAAATCCAAGTTGCGCGGCGGATTCCTCGGCGATGAGTTTGTTGGGCGCTTCAACAACCGTGCGCAGTGGATCACCCAACTCGCGGGCGTATTCCCGGTCGGTGTGGTAAATTCCCCAGAGTCGCTTGCCAGACTTCAGTGTCGCACTCGTTTTCATGGCGACAGTTCACCAGAAATCAAGTGCGCGAAGATGTATCAGCTACACATGATTCGCGGACAGTCCTGATAGTGTCCGTTGCATGGTCACGGCCAAGACACAACACAACCTGAAGAACGCGGAGGAATACTTCGAGGAACACCTCTGCGTCGGTGATTACTATGATCAAGGTCAACGAGTGGCCGGTGAATGGATTGGGTTGGGCGCGGAACGACTTGGATTGTCCGGGAAAGTCCGCGCCGAAGATTTTCTGCGGCTGTGTGAGAATCAACATCCGGCCACAGGTGAGAAGTTGACGCCGGAATTGAAGACCACGCGGATTCAAAATGGCGAGAACGTGGCGGACCGGCGAATCTTTTACGACTTTACATTTTCCCCGCCGAAATCGGTTTCCATCGCGGGACTGATTGGCAAAGACGAACGAATTCTGGAAGCCCATGCTCACGCCGTCAAATCCGCCCTTCGTGAATTTGAGGCGTTTGCAGCCACGCGGATTCGGAAAAATGGCGCACAGAACGACCGGCTGACGGGCAACTTTGCGGCGGCACTTTTCACGCACGATACATCCCGCGCGCTTGATCCTCATTTGCACACGCACTGCATCGTCTTCAATGCGACCTTTGATCCGCTTGAAAATCGCTGGAAAGCCCTCCAGAACTATGAACTTCTGCGCGCCAGAAAATTTGCCGAGAATGTTTATTACCACGAACTGGCCCGCGAACTTCGCCGTTTCGGTTATCAACTTCACAATCGGGCGCGCGGAGATTTCCAGGTGGAAGGTGTTTCTGAAGAATTATGCGACCGTTTCTCCAAACGCCACACACAGGTTGATGAGGCGCTGGCAAAAATACTGAAGGAAAAACCGGAACTAGCCGCCGGAAATTTCCAGGACTTGCGCGAACAACTGGCGACGACGGAACGGACCCGAAAACAAAAAAACTTGGGCCGGGATGAATTGCGAACCCTTTGGGAATCGCAATTGACCAAAAGCGAGCGCGAATTGCTCCGTCAACTTCGGAAAACCCCGGAGAAAGCGGTGAAGAATGATAAACCCATTGGCGTGGCTGAAGCGGTTACATGGGCGGAGGAACATTTATTCGACCGGAATTCAATCGTGCTGGAATGCCAGCTTTGGCAGGAGGCATTAGGTCGGGCGCGGGGCGAGAATTTCACCATATCCGAACTGACGGACTTCACCCGGCAGCGTGGCTACGTCCGGGACAAAGCGCATCCCAATCTGGTGACGTTGCGCGAAGTTTTGATGCGCGAATGGGAGATTGTTGAAACCGCCAGACAGGGAGTGGCGGCACTTCACCCGCTGGTCAGAAATCCCCATCCAACAAATCCAAAATTGGATGACGAGCAACGAACCGCGATAAAAGCCCTGCTTGCCTCAACGAACAAGGTGGCGGTATTTCGCGGCGGGGCTGGGACCGGTAAAAGCTTTGTCCTGAACGAACTGGTCGGGCAGGTTCAGCAATCCGGTCGGCGCGTGGTAGTGCTCGCGCCGCAACGTCAGCAAGTCGTGGAGATGGAGAAGGCCGGATTTCCAACGCCCATGACGCTCGCAAGCTTTCTGATCAAACCCAATCTGGATACTGGCGCGGTCGTAGTGGTGGACGAGGCGGGGCAGATTGGCGGGCGGCAGATGCTTGACCTGATCCGGCTGGTTCGCGAACGCAACGCCCGGCTGATCCTCGCCGGTGATACGCGACAGCATGGAGCCGTGGAAGCCTCGGACGCGCTGCTCGCCATCGAGCGACATTCCGGTGTTAAACCAGTAGAGTTGCACAAAATTCGCCGGCAGAACCCGGCGCGGGGCCGGGATGACGATGAACGCACCCGGATCAAAAAATATCGCAAGGCGGTTGAACTGGCGGCGGCGGGCAAGATGGGCGATTCCTTTGAACGCCTCGAAAAAATGGGCGCAGTGGTCGAGTGCGGTTTGGGTGAACAGGCGGACAAGCTCGCCGCTGAATATGTCCGGCTTGCGGAACAAAACGCTGCGGCCGTGGTGGTCTCACAAACCTGGGGGGAAGTGCATCGCGTCAATTCGCGCGTGCGGGATGCGTTGAAAGGAAAAGGATTGCTGGGGGCAGCGGACACGGTGGTTCAGGTCCTCGACAAACTTGACCTGACGAATGCACAGAAACGCGATGCAAGATTTTACCCGCCCGAAGCAATCGTGGTCTTTAATCAAAAAGTCAGCGCGGCTCAACCCGGTGCCAAAGGAAAACTGGCCGGCATCGTGAAGGTGGGGGTGCTGATTGAAGTCAGTGGAAAATTTGTCACTGTCCCGAACAAGTTGCTCGACCGCATCACGCTCTGCCAAACCCGTGAGGTAAATCTTGCGTCCGGCGACCGTTTGCATCTTAAAGCCAATCGTAAGCTAATATCCGGTGGCCGGGTTACAAACGGTGAACTGGTCACGGTCAAGGTCGTTCAGGCTGACGGTGGCGTCGAACTGACGGATGGCCGCGTTTTGGACAAAAGTTTTCGTGAGTTCCTGCCCGGCTACGCGGTCACGTCCTACGGCTCGCAGGGCAAGACGGTGGATTACGTCCTCTTTTCTGATTCCACCATCAAGGCGGCGACGAACGCGCAGCAGTGGTATGTGACCATCTCTCGCGGGCGGCGCGGCGTCCGCATTTTCACGCCCGACAAGGAGCAGCTCCGCGAAAACGTGTGCCGTTCCGGCCATCGGCCATTGGCACTGGAATTAGCGGGCGATTTCATGCCGCGTCGTAGCAACGTGCTTTGGGATCATCTTCATGGCTACCTGCTTCGATTTGGCCGGCACGCAGCGGATATGTTCTGCCATCTAAAAACAACTCAACGCAAAAATCATCAACAAAAGCAAAATTATGAGCACAAAAACACCAGAATGCTGGGAGAGCGACCCCAACGCGGCAGGGGTCAAAATCATATTAGCACCTGACGAGCATTTATTGATGCCGTTTGACCAGTTCGTTTATGCCGATCTCAAGCCTTATGGCGAGCACCAGCAACTGCGTCTGGTTTTCGTCACGCACGAAGTGTCGGTTCGCGGCGACTCGTTAGAACGAATCGAGACGATCATGCAGCGGAAGCAATTATCGCTGCTGAAGACATTGCCCAGTCACCAATGGTCTTTGATTGAGCAAGGCCAGCCGTTCGTTACGGAAATTGTGATTGCTGAAAAGAAAGACCTGTCGAAGCGCGCTGAAAAAGACCAGGAATGATAAAATCTGCCGCTGCCGGTGCATGGCGAAAATAAAAACGGCTTCCGATTTCTCGGAAACCGAGAGCGGTTAGCTGTAAAAATAACCATTATGCCGAGCTCGGCATAAAGGCCATTTTGCCGGGTTCTGAATAATGCCGAGTTCAACGGGGTGATTCCAGTATTTTACAGGAATCACCCCGTTTTTCATCTTTGCAACTCGGCATTATTCGAGTGTGATTTTCCTTCAACATCCAACCAAAGAAAGGAAAAACACACTATGAAAAATCGTTTCACTCCAAATTCCACTGGTATCACCCCTTTTTGTCGTCCGCCAGCAAGACAGTGATTCGCTTCATTGTTAGCACGAGTTGAAAAGGCTGTTTTCTTTCGCGTTGCGGTTCATTTCAGAAAATCATCCAGTGCATTTTCCAGCTTTTGAAATGTTTCTTCCAAGCGCAGCACCAGCGAAGATATTTTCTGCCAATCCAAGTCAAAGGAATAAGAGTTGCGAAATACGTGACGGAAACGCAGGTATTCATTCAACGTATCGTGAAGTTCACTTGACAGCAACGCCGGATGATGTGCGGTCGGTTTTTTCATGCGCAGCAAAAGCTCTCGCCGTCGTAGATTGCTGCGCACCGACTCGCCGTCCAACTCCACCACCACGCGCTTGAAAATGTTTTCCACGCCGTTGTAAAAGGACTGGAGCGTGGCCGCCAGCGCGGACAGTTCAATTTCAGTCGGGGCCGTGGTGCGGCATTTGGCAAGGAGTCCGGGAATTCCGGACAACAAACGCTGCAATTGCTCGCGTTCCGTAGCCTGTTGTTTGCGGAATTTATCCCACGCGGACGAGTTCATTTTCCATGCGGAGGTAGCGGGTGAACGGCGTGTTGCTGTCCAGGTCAATCAAATCCACCGAACGGCCAATCAAATCACTGACGCGCGCGCCCATGCGATAGAAAACCGACGGTGGCAGGCCGGAAACCGCCAGGTCGAGATCGGAAGCGGCATCCCCCGTCCCTTTGGCAGCGGAGCCAAAGACGTAAATTTCCCGTGCGCCGGCTGCCTTCAGTTCGGCAGCGGCGCGCTTGATTAAAATTTCTGTCTCTGTTTTCATCAGTTAGGTTGCTCCATTTCTAAACTGCGATTTCAAGGGATATAGCTGTTCGATGGGGAGGTCGAAGACTTCGGAGAACAAAACAATTTGTGCATCCGTCATGGTGCCACGTCCTGATTCGACACGGGACAGAACTCGCGGGGTGATATTGCATCCAACCAGTTGAAGTTTGGCAGCCAATTCCTCCCGTGTCCAACGCCGGCGCTGATGGAACTTGGCGATGCTTTTGCCGACCACATTCAGGTTATGTTGCATGGCAATACACAACCAGTTCCACTTCTGGCTTACGGAATGAAGGCGGCGTTTCAAAATTCATTCATCAAACCTCACCGCTCGATACCCCACCGCTGGCTCGGTGATGATAAATTTGGGTTGCGCGGCATTGTCTTCCAATTTGTCGCGTAAATGCGCGATGTGAACACGAAGACTATGTGTTTGATCCACCGCAGTTGGTCCCCAGACTTCTATAAGCAGTTGACGGTGCGTCAAAACTTTTCCGGCGTGGACAACAAATAGTCGTAGCAGCGAATATTCAGTAGGTGTGAGTTTAACTTCCTGCCCGTTCTTGCGGACGATCCGCGCGGCTAAATCCACTTCAATTTTTCCCGTGCAGAATATCGTTTCCGCTGACTGCGGCTGGTTGCGGCGCAATGTTGTTCTCAATCGTGCCAGCAATTCACCACTGCTGAACGGCTTGGTGACAAAATCGTCCGCGCCCGCGTCAAGTGCGGCGATCTTGTCGTTTTCGTGTTCGCGCACACTCAAGATGATGACGGGAACGCTACTCCATTCGCGGAGGCGTTTGAGAACTTCCACGCCCTCCAAATCCGGCAGTCCGAGATCAAGTAAAATCACATCGGGCCGGCATTGCGCGGCCTGCACGATGCCGTCATTTCCGGTTTCGGCGGCGAAGACTTTGTAGCCGTTTGCCTCCAGCGTCACGCGTAGCAAACGCCGAATCTGCGGCTCATCATCAATCACCAGCACAATGGTTGAAGTTTTTTTAGAAGTTTGGTTCACGACAATTTTTCTTCGGGTGGTAATTCTTTTTGAGGAATTTGGATGGTAAAGACAGCGCCGCCGCCGGGACGGTTCGCGGCGGAAATCTGCCCACCGTGAGCTTCGACAAAACCTTTCACGATGGCCAGCCCCAAACCACTGCCGCCGGCGGGCGCGTTTGGCGCACGGAAAAATTTATCAAAGATGCGCGGCAATAATTCTGGCGACAGTCCCGACCCCTTGTCCGCCACGTTCAAAATCAACCAGCCTGTTTCATGCCGGGCTTGCAGCAAGATTGGTGTGCCGGGCGGCGTGTGGACGGCGGCATTTAACAACAGATTCGACAATGACTGTTGCATCAATGTGAAATCCAGTCGCGCGAGCGGAATTTTTTCTTTAACCTCGATTTTGATTTCGCGCCCGGACAATTCATGTTCGAGCAGGCGCACGGTTGTCTGCACCAGATCACCGACATCGCACCAATCCAGTTTCGGGCGGACGTGGCCCGATTCCAGCCGGGTCACGTCGAGCAGATTGCCAAATAGCCGGTTCAAACGTGCGGATGCCTCCTGAATTTCCGCGACCATTTTGTTTTCAAGACTGTTGCCGTCGGACTTTTTTATTTCCGCGAGCGCGCTGGTCGCGCTCATGATTGCCGCGAGCGGCGTGCGCAATTCATGCGAAATGGAATTCAGCAGCGCGTTGCTCAAGCGTTCGGATTCAGCGACGAGCTTGCCTTGCTCGCCCGCTGCGCGCAACGCGACGCGATCCAGAACCAATGCCGACTGCCGGGCATAAGCTTCAAGCAAATCACGTCGTGCAAGTGATAAGGTTTTTTCCGCCAAGTTCACCGACAATATGCCGACAACCGCGCGTTCAGTCATCAATGGCAGATGCAATGATTCCGCGCCCGGCAGATTGTCCGTGAATTTTCCCGCCGCCTGCCGGTTGAGAAACGCCCATTCCGCGACGTGCAATTCTTTTTCAGTCAACACGAGCGAACTATCGGGATGCGCGGCGAGCGAATGTTTCCCCGGCAACAGGACGGCGGTGTTCGCCCGAAAAACGCGGCCTACTTCGGCGACGAGCTGCCACACGACTTCATCGCGCGTTCCGGCCTGGGCGAATTCGCGGGTCAAATGATACAATGCCGTCGAGCGTTCTTCGCGCTGGCGTTCGGCGAGTTCCTGCGCGCGGATACGGGCGACCAGTTGACCGAGCACGATGGCGACGACGAAATAAAGTCCAAATAGAATTCCGTCCTCGGTGCTGTTGATGATGAACGTAAAGCGCGGTGGCAGGAAAAAATAATCCCATGCCAGCGCGCTGGCCGCTCCGGCGAACAGCATCGGTCCGCGTCCGAGAAACAGCGCGAGCAATACGACGGCGAGCAAAAAAACAAAGCCTGGCACGCGTGGCCCGGTAAATTGTATGAGCAGCGCATTCAGCAGTCCAACCGCTACCAGGACTCCAGCGGCCACTACATATTGTTTCCAGCCGAGTTCAAAATGGATTTTTCGGTGGGAACGGCCTGGCGATGCCGTTCCGCTTTTTTCCGCGCGCACGACCTGTAAATCAATGTCACCGCTGCCGTCCATGAGCTGACGCAATAATTTTCCGGTGCGAAACCACTGAAGAAAATTGGCGGCGGCAGGTTTGCCGACGACGATTTGTGAAACATTGTTTTGCTGCGCGATTCGCAGCAGGCCGCGCGCAAGATTTTCGTCCACCGTGTCAATCACTTCCGCGTTGAGGGTGCGGGCAAGGGCGAGATTTTTCCCCAGCCGGGACTGTGCAGCATCGTCAAGCGCACGCGAATTTTCGACGTGAACGGCCAGCCAAGGACATTGCAAGCTGTCGGCCATGCGGCGCGTCCAGCGGATGAGCGATTCGGAAAGCGGACTGGCGCTGACGGCAACCATCAGGCGATGCCCGGTTTTCCACGCGGCCGCGCCTGCCTGTGTGCGGTGAAATTCCTGCGTGTCCATGCTGACATGGTCGGCCACGAGACGCAGTGAGAGTTCGCGCAGCGCAGTAAGATTGGATTCGCGGAAAAAATTCTGCGCCGCGCTGGCGACGCGGTCGGGCAGATAAACTTTTCCCTGTTGCAAACGTCCGAGCAATTCCGCCGGCGGCAAATCAATCAACTCAATTTCCGCGTCGTCGAGAATGCTGTCGGGGACAGTTTCGCGAATTTCCGCACCGGTGATCTGGCGCACCGTGTCGGCACGACTCTCGATATGCTGGACATTCAGTGTGGTGAAAACGTCAATGCCTGCATCCAGCAGTTCGTTCACGTCATGCCAGCGTTTGGGATGGCGCGAGCCGGGCACGTTCGTGTGCGCGAGTTCATCCACGAGCGCAAGCTGTGGACGACGCGCCAGCACGGCATCCAAGTCCATTTCTGTTAGGTGGAGGCCGGAGTGTTCGGAGTTCTTTCGGGGAATAAGTGGAAGGCCGTTGGTCAGCACGTCCGTTTCTTTGCGGCCATGCGTTTCGACATAACCGATGACGAGATCGCGCCCGTTTTTTAATTCACGTTGCGCCGCTTCCAGCATCGCAAATGTCTTGCCGACGCCCGGACACATGCCTAGGAACACCTTGAGACGACCCCGTTTCTTCCGGGCGGCATCATTTTGGATGGCCGCGAGCAAGGCGTCGGGATTGGGGCGGTCATTCTCGATCACAAATTCAGCTTAATGAATCCGGTGTGAAATTCAGCTTAAAAAGACCCCGGCAATTAGCCGTTACGGAATGAAACGGCTAAAGTTTCTTTGGTTTTATTTTTTAGGCTACCCGAATTTTTTCAACGCCCAATACCCAAGGAAAACGATAAGGGCGGTGCCCAATATCAGGTAAGCCAAAACCAAAAGACCGTTGCACAGGTCATCGCCCATAACTTTGGACGGGTTTGCTTTTGTGTTATTTTGGCGGCAATTGATCGAGCGCGAAGTTCAACGTCATCAGGTTCACGCGTGGCATGCCGAAAAGTCCGAGGTCACGTCCATTGGTATTTTGCTGAACAAGTTCGCGCACGCGGTCTTCGGAAAGGCCGCGCGCTTTGGCGACGCGCGCGATTTGAATTTCCGCATTCGCCAGAGAAATGTGCGGGTCAAGGCCGCTGGCGGATTCCGTCACGGCGTCGGCGGGAACAATTGCATTCGTCGCGAGATTATTTTCCGCCCGGTAATTGGCGATGTTTTGCGTGATGTTCGCGACAAGGTTCGACGAAGTTGGTCCAAGATTGCTGCCGCTGGAATGCGTCGCGTCAAAATTATTCACGCTCACCGCAGATGTTGGATCGCCGGCGCTCGCCGCCGACGGACGCGGATGAAAGTATTGCGCGCCCGTGAAATTTTGCGCGAGCAATGCAGAGCCGCGAATCGCGCCGGATTTATCCACGAGCAAACTGCCGTTGGCCTGATGCGGGAACAGCAATTGCCCGGCGGCAAAAACCACCAGCGGATACACGCCGCAACAAATGACGGCGAAGAAAATTGTCGCCACAATCGAGCGGCCGAATTCAGCAAAGATATTTTTCATGGTTTTCATAAGGTTAAATTTGATGAGCTTGCTCAAACGGCGGATTCGCCCTTCTCTTCGGTGCGAATCCGCACGGCCTGCTCAATGCTGGAAACAAAAATTTTCCCATCGCCGATTTTTCCCGTCTTGGCCGCCTTGATGATCGCGCCAACCGCCGCATCCACCTGATGGTCGGTGATGACGATTTCGATTTTGATCTTCGGCAGGAAGTCCACGGTGTATTCGCTGCCGCGATAGATTTCAGTGTGGCCTTTTTGACGGCCAAACCCTTTGACCTCGCTTACGGTCATGCCCTCGATGCCAAGTTCGCCCAAGGCGTCCTTCACTTCTTCGAGTTTGAACGGCTTGATGATCGCGTCAATTTTCTTCATGGTGTTCGAGTGTTGAGTTACGCGAGATGCAAACCAGCAACGACAACGTCAATGAGTTTGATGCCGACAAACGGAATGATGACACCGCCGACGCCATAAATCAGCAGGTTGCGCCGCAAAATTTCCACCGCGCCGAGCGGACGGAATTTGACGCCGCGCAGCGCCAGCGGAATCAGCGCGATGATGACGAGCGCGTTGAAAATCACGGCACTTAAAATGGCGCTGTTCGGGCTGTGCAGATGCATGATGTTGAGGGGCGCGATGACAGGAAATGTCACCATGAGCATCGCCGGAATGATGGCAAAGTATTTCGCCACATCATTGGCGATGCTGAACGTCGTGAGCGCGCCGCGTGTAATGAGCAGTTGCTTTCCGATTTCGATGATCTCCAAAAGTTTCGTCGGATTCGAGTCGAGGTCAATCATGTTGCCCGCTTCTTTCGCGGCCTGCGTGCCGGTGTTCATCGCCACGCCCACGTCGGCCTGCGCAAGCGCGGGCGCGTCGTTGGTGCCATCGCCAATCATGGCGACCATGCGCCCGCCCGTTTGTTCTTTACGAATCAGCGCAAGTTTGTCCTCCGGTTTCGCCTCTGCCAAAAAATCGTCCACGCCTGCTTCAATGGCAATCGCCGCCGCCGTCAATTTATTATCGCCGGTGATCATCACCGTGCGGATGCCCATCGCGCGGAAGCGTTTGAAACGCTCGGCGAGACCACCCTTCACGATGTCTTTGAGATGAATCACACCGAGCGCGCGATTCTTTGTCGCCACGACAAGCGGCGTGCCGCCGGAAAGTGAAATCGTCTCGACCATTTTTTCAATTTCCGGCGGCAGTATTCCACCAACAAATTCGCGGATGGCGTTGGCCGCGCCCTTGCGGATTTGCTTGCCTTCAAAATCCACGCCGCTCATGCGCGTCTGCGCGGTGAACGGAATAAACTGCGCGTGCGGCAGTTCATGGATTTGCCGCGCGCGGATGCCGAAAGTTTTCGCCAACACGACGATGCTGCGGCCTTCGGGTGTTTCATCGGCGAGCGACGCGAGTTGTGCGGCATCGGCCAGTTCCTCCGCTGACACATCACTCACGGGCAAAAACGTCGTGGCCTGACGGTTGCCGAGCGTGATGGTGCCAGTTTTGTCGAGCAGCAAAACGTCCACGTCGCCCGCCGCTTCAACGGCGCGGCCACTCATCGCCAAGACATTTTTCTGAAGCAAACGATCCATGCCCGCGATGCCGATGGCGCTCAACAAAGCACCGATGGTCGTCGGAATCAGGCAAACCAAAAGCGAAATGAGCACGACGTTCGAGAAAGTCGTGCCAGAGTAAATGCCGAACGGTTTCAACGTCACGACGGCGAGCAAAAATACGACGGTAAGCGCGGCAAGCAGAATGGTGAGCGCGATTTCGTTGGGCGTTTTCTGGCGGCTCGCGCCCTCGACGAGCGAAATCATGCGGTCCAAAAATCCTTCGCCGGGATTGGCCGTGATGCGGATTCTGATCTCGTCGGAAAGCACGCGCGTGCCGCCGGTGACGGCGCTGCGGTCGCCGCCCGCCTCGCGAATAACGGGCGCGGATTCACCGGTGATGGCCGATTCGTCCACCGTCGCCGCGCCAAGAATGACTTCGCCGTCGGCGGGAATGAGTTCATTGGTGCGAACGACAACGATGTCACCTTTGCGGAGCGAACCGGCGTCCACGCTTTCAATTTTGCCGTTGCCGGACATTTTATTCGCGCTCGTGCGCGTGCGCGTGGCGCGGAGCGATTTGGCCTGCGCCTTACCGCGGCCTTCGGCAATCGCTTCGGCGAAGTTCGCAAACAGAACCGTGAACCAAAGCCAGATCGCGATTTGCACGACGAACAAGGTTTGTCCGGGCGAGCGGAAAATCTCCACGGTGCTGATGATCGCGCCGACCATCGTCACGAACATGACGGGATTTTTCACCATCAGGCGCGGGTTGAGTTTAAGAAAAGTTTCGCCAAACGCTGGCAAAAGAATTTTCGGCTCAAACAGGGAAACGGATTTCGTTGACATAAATAATTCAGGTTAAAACAAATTGCCTTTCAACATCAGGAAGTGCTCGACAACCGGGCCGAGCGTCAGCGCGGGCAAAAACGTCAGCGCGCCGACCAGGATGACCGTGCCGACGAGCAGCACGGCGAACGTCAAGCCGCTCACCGAAAAAGTTCCAGCGCTGGCGGGGACGATTTTCTTTTTCGCCAACGAACCGGCGAGTGCCAGTAGTGGCACGATCATTCCAAACCGTCCGAGCAGCATGTCAACGCCCAGCGTCGTGTCCCACCACGGCGTATTGGCATTCAATCCGGCGAACGCGCTGCCGTTGTTGCCTGCGCACGAGGAGTAGGCATAAAGCATTTCGCTCAAGCCGTGCGGGCCGTTGTTGGCGAGACTGGAGGTGCCCCAGTTGCTCACCGATGCCCAGGCCGTGAAACCGAGGATAATGAACGCGAGAATGACGAACGCGAGCAGCACCATTTTCACGTCATAGGCCTCGATTTTTTTGCCGAGATATTCCGGTGTGCGCCCGACCATCAGTCCGGCGATGAAGACGGCGAGGATGACAAAAATCAATATGCCGTAAAGTCCCGCGCCGACGCCGCCGAAAATCACCTCGCCGGTCTGGATATTGAACATCGGCACAAGTCCGCCGAGCGGCGTGAACGAATCGTGCATGGAATTGACCGCGCCGCACGAGGCGTCAGTCGTGACTGTGGCGAACAATGCTGAATCAAAAATGCCGAAGCGAACTTCCTTGCCTTCCATGTTGCCGTCGGCGACGGCGACGCCGAGTTGTTGATGAATCGGATTGCCTTTAGCTTCCGCCCACCAGCAAAGCATGACTCCGGCAAGGCACATGGCAAACATCGCCGACCAGACAGTCCAGCCGTGCCTTTGATTTTTCGTTTCGCGGCCCAAGTGATACGTCAGTGCGCTGCCGATGCACAGCAGCGCGAGCATTTGGAAAAAGTTCGAGAGCGGCGTGGGGTTTTCAAACGGATGCGCGGCGTTGGCGTTCGTGTAGCCGCCGCCGTTCGTGCCGAGCATCTTGATGGCCATCTGCGACGCCATCGGGCCTTGCACGATGGACTGCGTGCTGACCACCTGGTTCGTCATCACCGGATTGCCGGCGCTGTTTGTGATGCCGGTGCCGTTCGCATCAGTTACCTGGACAGAAACGGTCTGCGGTTCAATGAGTGTCGCCGTTGTGTAGGGCTTGAAATTCTGAATCATGCCCTGCGAGACAAGAAACAACGCAAACACGAGGCAGATCGGCAGAAGCAAATAATAAATGATGCGCGTCAAATCCACCCAGAAGTTGCCGATGGTCGTGGCCGTGTGCCGCGCGATGCCGCGCACGAGCGCTGCCGCAACGGCAATGCCGACGGCGGCGGAGAAAAAGTTGTGGATGGCCAGCGCGACCATTTGTGAGAGATATGACATCGTGTTTTCGCCGCCGTAGCTCTGCCAGTTCGTGTTCGTTGTGAAGCTGACGGCGGTGTTGAACGCCAGATGCTGCGATAGTGCGCCAAACTGCTGCGGATTCAGCGGCAGGTATTGCTGCAAGCGCAGGATCACGTAGGTGAAAAGACAACTCACGAGGCTGAAAATCAGGAGCGCGAAAGTGTATTGTTTCCAGCCCTGCTCCTTTTTCGGATCAACGCGGAAAATCCAGTAAGTCAGTTTTTCCAGCGGGCGCACGACCGGGTCAAGCCACGTGCGGCCATTCGCATCGAACACGCGGCCCAGGTAAATGCCGAGCGGTTTGGTGATGAGCGCGAGCGCGCCGAGGTAAATCACGAGTTCCAGCCATTGATGGGCGTTCATAAATTTTCAGGGGTTAAAATTTTTCAGGCCGCACCATTGCAAAAATCAGATAAGCGCAAAGCGCGACGGAAATAATTCCAAGAATGATATTTTCCATAAATGTTCTCCTAGAGTTTTTCGCAGCCGACCGCGTAAAGCATAAACGCCGAAAAAAACAAGACCGCTGTGCCGATGTAAATAATATCAATCATAGATTTAGTTTTAAGAATGTGAATGTGCAAGGAATTGCCTTAATTCCAATTCATCGAAGCAAACGGTCAATGACAGCCACTCAAATCTTTTCATGAAGAAACACTAGCCACGAATTGACGACCTGCCTAATTAAGTTGTGCAGTGAATGTATTAAGAAATCGTTAAGATGCTTCTGGCGTTTAGACTGACTGGCTATCCTGCGTGCGCGAGGAAACCGGGCAAACTGAGTGCGCAATACACACCAATGCGGTGACGCACTCAACGCCCGTTCCCAAAGTTGCTTTGGATTTAATTTTTGAAGAACAGCCACCAGACTATAATCAGCATCGGCAATAGAAACGGTAATGTGTATTTGAAAATGAAACCGAGAAATGTCGGTATGGGAATTTTTTCATGGTCGGCGATGGCCTTGACCATGAAGTTTGGACCGTTGCCAATATAAGTCGCCGCACCGAAAAATACCGCGCCGATGCTGATGGCCAGAATGTGCGAAGAATTTTGCGCGAGCAGTTCGGAAATGTTTTTTGCACCGGTTACGCCGAAAAGCGCGCTCAAAAAACCGAGATACGTCGGCGCGTTGTCCAGCACGCTGGACAAGCCGCCCGCGCTCCAAAAGAACATTCCCGGCGCTGGATTTGCCCCCAACACTTCACGCGCATTGGCGTTGAGCCAGTCGAGCGCGGGCATCATCGTTGCAAAAATACTGGCGAACAAAATCGCCACTTCCTGAATGGGGTAAAAATCGAAATGATTGGCCTCATGCACGGATTTGTTGGTTGTGAAATAAGAACCAGACGCGGCGGCGAGCATGATTGCTTCGCGCAGAAAAACTGGTTTGCTTGCAAACACCGCTCCGAGAATGACGGCTAGATAAAAAAAATTTGGCAGACCGTCGAATTTCCACGTCTCGGGCGCCGGTTTCTTTTCACGCCCAGCGAGTAAAGCGCTTTGGAAATTGATTCGATCCAAAACATAAAATATCGCAAGCAAAATACCCACCCCCACCACCCACATCGGCCAGCAGTTTTTCGCCACCCACCAAAATGGGACGCCTTGCAGATAACCAAGAAACAATGGCGGATTGCCGATGGGCGTGAGACATCCGCCGATATCAGCGACAATAAAAATGAAAAAGACGATATGATATGCGGTGATGCGGTATTGATTCATTCGAATCCACGGACGGATTAACAGCATCGCCGCACCGGTTGTCCCCAGAACATTCGCGATCACTGCGCCGACCAGCAAGAAAATGACATTCACCAGCGGGGTTGCTTCACCCTTGCCGTTGATATGAATGCCGCCGGAAACAATGAACAGCGAACCGACCAGCGCGATGAAGCTGATGTAATCATGCGCGGTATGCAACGCGCGCGCGTTATCCCGCAAAACAAAAATGTAATAACCAAGCGTGATTGCGCCGAGGCCGAACGCAACTTTAGCGTAATGTCGCGACCACCAATTTTGTGCAAACAATGGGGCAAGTGCGATCGCGGTGAGCAACAGCACAAACGGTAAAATCATCCACGGGTTGGGTGCAGCCATGCATACGAGATTGCACGCGTAGATAAAATTGAGTCAAACACATTAGCAGCGGATGATCTGGTCGTCAGGCTAATTTTCTTTTACAGATTTCGTTCCGTCACCGAACCGTGAACGTCACCGGTGTCGTGTGAAGGAAACACCTGTCTTCAACACCTAAATAAGAATTCCATTCGGTGTTTGCAACCGAAAGTGGGGAATCAGCTTTGATTTTTGCCTTTGCTGGAGCGGATTGGCCAAAGAGCCATGCAATGCAGGAGCCGGTCATGAATTCATGATGTAATCACGCAGTAAAAGCCATGAAGAATCATTAAGTTGTTCCGATTAGTCCTTGAACTTCGAGTGCAATTGGAATTTGTTGTGCCGCCAGCTTTAGTGTGAGTATTTTGAATGCCTTCAATGCGTCAGGGCGTTTTCTTATGTCAGCAAAGTGCCTGCGCCATGCGTTTTCCAGTAGAAACGCAAATCGTGACTGCTCCGCAGCTTTTTCCCAAAACCAATGGTCTGCATTTTCCCACGATGGCAGCAACCAGACCAGAGCATCCACAAATAAACGTTCACCCGCTTTTGTAAAAAGAAATCCGGCAAACGAGGATTGATCATAGGCATCGTCCAAACAGGTCGTCACATGACGTTGGAATAACAGCCGGAGTCCATCAATAAATGGGATAAATACTTCTTCGCCGAACGAAGTAAAAGGTGTCCCATATAGAAAGAGGTGCTGCCACACATCCTCACAGTCACGCGACCGAGATGCCCATTCAGGTTTTGAAAAAATGTATTCGATAATTTCCTTCCAAATCTGAAGAAGCTCAGAAACTCTGGGTGGGTCGGTGCGACAGGATTGCAACAACACCGCGCTTAGAAAGCCCGTTATGTGATGGTGTGCGGCTGGTGGCAAATTCAATACAGGCTGCCAAAGGTCACTCTGTTCCTCGCGTGCGCACTCAAAAAGACGACCTGTAACACAATCAAAAATCTGTCCATCCGTTTTCCAGACTTGGTAATCCCATTCTTCCTCACTGTCTTTTGGGGGCGGAGGAAGGGTTCGCAGTAATGTGCCGAGGAGTTCTTTCGCTATATTCATCCAAAAAGCGCGTTCGGCACTATCAATCGCGTCTGCCAACGGCGGAAGATTTGCAAAGACAGCAATCAGGAGCGAAATATCGAATCCATAGTTTCGTCGTATTCGTCGTTTTCGACGCCGACTGCCGGGAGCATCTTCGTATTCGATAGGAAACTCATAAACTAACTCAACGGTTTTCCAAGAGACTGGCCAGTCAGGACAATTGCCTGCTGCGAATGCCGGAATCCATTTTGCCGCCCATTCCTCTAACAATTTCTTGTCGATCTGGCCTTGACCATATCGCTGTGTATAAGCTTTTTTTCTGATTACAGCATACGCCAGAGCCAACGCCTGCAATTCTCGAACTGCTGAACCAAGCACCTGCCGTGCATGATATGCCTCGTCGAATAATACCTGGACGGTCCGATAGCGGTAAGCCGTGACGAATTGCGAAACAGCCACTCGCCATTCCTCGTTCTTTGGATCGTCACACCAACACTGAACAGCACAACGCGCGAGAAATCCTTCACCGTCGTCATGCAAATCTTCCGGCACAGAAGCAACGACCTTGGGCGGATCGGCTAACAGTTTTCTAACTTCATCTTTGATGAATGCGTATTCTTTTGGATGTGCCCGCAGCCAGTCGCGACCAAGCGACAGAATTACAGCCAAGAGACCTGCGCGCGCGTGGCGATGGTCGAGAAAAGCAGCGCCAAACTCATCTTCCTCGTTATTGCTCGGCTCCTGCTCAAATGGTGCCCAATTGTTTAGGGTGCTCCACAACGAATCGAGTTGTTCGTCGGGCAGTCTCAATCGTTTTGTCAGTGCGTCATTACAACGCATTGGCATATTCATGAGCCATTGCCGCCGGGATTGCTCTTTTTCTGCGTTGAGGTCTCGCAATTCCGTCGGACGCTCCGGCTTCCATATTGTTCTTCCGTCGGCGGCAACAGTCTCTTTCCAAAACGCACGGTCAAAATTCGATGCCCACCTGAGAAGAATCAACTGTTCCTCCGAACCTGCGACGCAACCTTTCGCCCTTTCGCGCCATATTGCTGACACTTCTTCCATTACGGGGCCAAACTCAGGTTTCGTAAGATACCATTCACAACAGTCGTCAAGCAGTGAAGTTTTTCGTCCGGGCAAGCTGTTCCATTCCCGCCTCATTTCTTTGATCACTTTAGAATCCTGCGACCAGAAATCCCCCGCTGCACCATCCATTCTTGCTCTCAAGTCGAGCATGTAAAGTTCTCGCACTGATAGCAACGGTCTTAACTCATTGAGGAATAGTATTTGATGCCGCTTGCCGAGGCTGGTGAGAACACCTGCAAATGCCTGTGACCGACCTTGTTGAAATAAGATTTGTATCGCAGCGGACACCGATTGACCGGAATTGATGCAGTCATCGAACCATTTTTCCAACGCCATTAGAGCGCAAGAAATCACTTCCACAACATTCATGTTGTAACGATGCCAAGCATAAACTTGATGGTTTCCTTTCCAACAAACCTCCCCGGCAGGAGTCACGAATTTCAACTCTGTTACCGGCTCATACGGCCACCAGTCACTATATCGGTCGGTAGCAAAATTGACGAGTTGGACAATCATGTCGAGCGCAGGTTGCCAATTCTCTCGCAGGAACGCCAAGAACGGCCCACTTGTCCAAAAAGGGGCACTCATATCGTCCGCTACCGAATTGAATCCATGATTCTCGCTACCAATATCTTGATAACTTTCGCGCGACATCTCGAATTTAGGCCATCTCAACAGAAAGCCCAGCGTTGCTTCGCAGGCCATCTCAGGGCATTTCCTAAAAACTCCCAGTGCAGCACCAGATTTGAGCCAAGCATTCCCAAAATCATCACTGGTTCTACGGCGTGGACCCTGTTCCCATGAGGTCGGTGATGATCCAGTGTATCTGGGACGTGAAAATATCATGCCGCGCAATTCATGTATCTCACCCTTCCACTCAATGTCCACCTTGGGAGAAAGATCGCCTTCTTCCCACGGCGAACGGCCAGCAGCTTTAAGGACCAGCTTTGCCGCGCGCGTTGGTAATTGCGACCCCGTGTGCAATCCCGCAGTGTATATTGCAATTCGAGGATCATTATCGCCAAACCGCATTCGTGCTCCTCTATCCGAGCGATAGCCGCCCGCAACCTCACGGCGAAGCTCCTTCTCCGCATTACGGAGAACAAGGTCTGCGAGCACCGGCCAAGGACGCTGGAGATATTCTTCCAGTCTCGCCCACATGATTCCAATGTCGGCAAGTTCTTCTGCGAGATGTTCCGTCGCTTCCTCAGAATTGTTGACTAGGAACTGTAACACCGGCAACCAAAGCGATTGTTGCGGTAGGCGGAAGAACGTAGCGGCAGCCTCCGCTGTTTTTGGGTCGCGCTCCCGCCATTTGTCCTGAATGAATGGATCGGGGAATGTTCCAACGTGTAACAGTCTGCGCACAAACCGCCGTAGCAACATACCGTTTTGATTGAATAATTCAGATTTTAGATTGTTAATCGCTTCGCTTGCGCTGCTGCAAAAGGCAATTCCTTCCAACCATGCGTCGAGCACTTGCAGACTTTCCGCCGACGGCTCATCAGTGCCCGCCGCTATGAAGTTACATTCGTTCAGAATGGCTCGCCAGCGATTGAGGTCCGCCGCTCGATCAAGAAGATACTGCGATAGCAGGCGTATCGCGCGCAACCAAGGAGGATTTTCGGCATGGACACGCATAAAGACGACCACTGTATCCCCAAGTGAAAGCAGGTGTTTCACGCGTGACCAATCCGCGAGCAAATCGTGATGAAATCTAATGCGGCCATCGCGGGTGAGACGCAACACGCGGTTACGCACCAACGCACTTGTTGGGGCTTCTGAACCTGTAACGGCATCCGGTGGCAATTCAGTGCAGAGTTCGTCAGCCATGCGCGCCGCGAGTTGCCGGGCAACACGTTCTTCGGCAGCAATCGCATTGGCGCCTCGAACCTGTTGATCCCACCACCAATCTACTAAATCAGCTTCGCTGGCCAACAGTCGGTTTTCAGTCAGTTGGCCACCGAGCAGAATGTCCAACATCTTCGGCAACGCGAGCACACGTCGGAGATGGGGTTGACGGGACAAGCGAGCCACGGATGGGTGTGCGGCGCAAACCAAAGCAAAATCTTCTTTTGAGAGTTCAGTAAATTCGACGCGCTTAGTCAGAACTGAACTTGTTGCGAGATACTTGGTGAGGAGTAATGCGACGCGCGACCATTCAGGAGTTTGGCAGATGAGAGCAATCTGCCACGGTGTTTCTGGCGCGGATGTAAGTTCGGTGATGGTCTGTGCAATAATCTTGTGTGCTTCCGCTTCGTAACACCCTTCGAGAGCATCGAAAATCAAAAGTCCGGCATTCTTTCGAGTTCGTCCGCATACCTCCGCAAAGTTCGGGACAGCTTTTAACAGTTCGGCAAACCGTTCAGCTTTTACCCACACAACTTCCGCACCGCTTTGCATCAATTCAGTTCCTACCATTTTGACCGAGGCACTTTTTCCTGAGCCAGTCTCGCCCAAAACAGGCAGGGCGTGACCATTTGCAAGACCCGCTCGGAGGTTCCGCAATTCGTTAGAGCGAGGAATTGTAAGCCCCCCAGGGAAAGCCGTATCAATTTCATTCAGCCACGCATCAGAAAAGCTGCGAATGCGCGACCATTCCGGTGTGTCGAAAGGATCGTCTTGAAGCTTGAACTTGAGTCGTAGTTTAGCCGCCAATTTCTCACGCGTAACTTCCCCACCGCTCACGCGGAGGGTTTGCACAATTCGCAACAATTCATTCCAGAGATCGGTGCCGCTTTGGTCGGTCGCGGTTTCAGGCGAAAGGACCTCCCGGCACAGGCGGAGTGCTTCTGCTTCGTTACGGGAAGTGGTGTCTTCAAAATCAAATTCACGCGGGATGAAGTGGGCGAGAACATGGCCTGGCAAACCAGTTTCGCTGTTGTCTTTTGGATTGCGGAACGAATCATAAATCTTTCGTGGTTCGGCATGAATGACTTTTTGATCCAAGCGAGCCGGGTCACTTTCCGCTGCTTGATTGCACAGGGAATGCAGGTGTTGATGCACGTCCTGCGATAGTGTGGAACTAAATAACGCCAATATATCCTCACCTCGGATAAAAACAGTCTTCCCAGTTGTTGCCCAAAGGCCGCCGCAGAATTCCGGTGTGCAGCCATTTGAATTTATCTGCCTGTTGCTTTTTACCGAGCCACCACATTTTACCAGTTTGCCGGCATTGTTCGGAACGGTGAGTCGCAAATCGCCAAATGGTTCCCAATCTACTGCCTGCCGTTCCAATTTTTCGATCACACCAAATCGGTTGCCGAGTGACCCACGTCCAGCCAACATTTCGCAAAGCAAGAATGCGGCGACTTTGTCCTCAAAAGTGAACCCAGCGCCGCTTGCAGATTTTAAGGATGGAAGAATTGTGTCCTTCGACATGTTAACCCGAAAAACTTCGAGCAGTGAAATGATACATTCTGTGGTAAGCAGGGCAAGGGCGCTGCTGCTTGCTGGTTTCCAATTTGTCCTTCACCCTAACGCTTCGGCCTGCGGTTCGGCGAACGGGAAAGTGAAGCGGAGGCGGAGAGACGGACGGAACGAAGCCGCAGCGGAACGACCGTCGCGGAACCGCAGGCGGAAGGCCGCCGATCAATTCGGCATTTGAAATGGAGTTCGTGACGAGCGCGCTTTTTTGCGGAACGGAACCGGCGCGGTTGTGAGGGGATTTGGCCGAACAGCGGCCGGTGAAGTGGAGCAAGAAAGCGCGTTGGTCACGGCGGAACCATATTTATTTTCCGATTACGTTTCTGGCTTCATCCATGAGCGGATGCTCAAAGGCACTGGCGTAGGCTTCGAGCGTAGCCGCCTTGATGCGTAATTGTCGTCCGGTCTTGTGCCAGCCAGAAACGACATTGAACACTTCCCGAAGAATTTTCTTCGACTCGGCTGCCTTGAGACCAAAACGGGTGGCAGCCATTAGCGCACTGGCGATGGTCGGTTCTTCCTGGCTCTCGGTAATCGCGGTCTTGCTCACGCGGGCGCGATCCATTTCCGGCACCGGGTTGAGGTCATAAGCTGGTGAAAGCGACCACCGTCCCGGTTCGTGCATCAGGAAACCATGATTACGGAGATGGTCGTCGTAGTTGCTGGCGAGCAGCGAGAAAACGAGGCGACGCCACAATTCGCGTAGGTCGCCGGTAACATCGTTGCCGAATTGACGGATGCCGTCAGCCAGCATGGTGTAAGCACCAAGCTCGCCTTGGGGCAGACCCAACAAGCTGGCCACAGAGATAAAGGGGACGCGGATTTTTCCCGCGCGATCAAATCGGGTGATGACGGCGACATTTTGGCTGCCCACCGACACGAGCCGATGTTCCGCGACTTGGATGCCGGCTTGTTCTGCCAGCGTGAGGGCAAGGATTTCGCCCGCCGCGATGTCGCGGGTGTCGTCGGGTTTGGGAAACTTTGCGATGGCGATTCGGTCATCAGCCAAGGCGATGGCTGATTTGGGCCGGGCACCGCCAAGAGGCGAACCCGCGCCGAGCAGGAAGCGCAAATCCTGGGCGGTTTCCGTTTCACTGTGAATCGCATCGGTGGCTCGCAAAAGCGCGTTGAGTTGAACCACCGGCGGGAGTTTTCCGCTGGTGGCCGCGAGAAATGGACCGCCCGCATCAGGGCGGAAGCGCAGCGCACCGAGGCGCGACGCATCATCCAGCGCCAGCACATAATCAATTTCGTGATAGGGCTTTTGGGTGAGAACTTTTTTGCGGACGGCCCGCTCAATCAAGACGCGACCCCAACGGTCTGGTCCGCAATCCTGTAGCGCCCCGAAAAGCGTTGTCCCATGATGCGCGCCACGTTGCAAGGGGAGCGAGGTGGGATCAATCGCAAAGCTGTCCTCACGCTGAAGCCATCCGGCGTCATACTCAAACGAAACAGATGCGCCGCGTTCAGCGGCGTGAAGCCGTCCCACCAAGCGGGTTTCACCCTGCCAATCAATGTGAACTTCCAGACTCATGATTTGTGGCGGCGAATTCGTTGCGGCAGGCGGCGCTCATCCAGGTTCAGGCCGAGGTCGTCGCTGGCAGGGGCCAGCAGATTTGCGAGTCGCTCATGCAAGTTAAGGATGAAGGTGGCCGTGACAAAAGTGCCGAGCGCAACGGTTGGATCACCCCGTTCAAGCCGCCACAACGTATCGCGGCTAACAAACAGACGCGCGGCCATGTCGCATGTGGCGATGCCGCGCTTGCGCCGGGCGAGCGCGAGGTCACGGCCCAACTTGCGAAGCGCACGTTCGGCGGGCAATGGAATTGAGGCGATCTTTTGCGACATGCTTTTAGTGTCGTCTATATCAGACGATAAGTCAATTTGTGTCTGATATGAAAGACTCTGTAAATATAAATTCGCCCTGGCCTCAAACCGAGTAATTGGAGCTGTTTTCAAAAAGTTGGAAATTGGTTTTTATTTGCGTAAAATATATTCGTGTTCGTCAAGTGAAACGGACAGGGCGCGAAGTGCGCGGTTGTTCGAGAAGGATTGTTGTTACAATAGTCAAAATGAGCGCTGTGGGTTTTTCACCCACATAGTTTTTTTGCAGTGGCCGAAAATGAGGCTGCGGGATCGATTTTGTTGTTACAATGTTGTTACACTCTACGCACGTTTTGGTGCGTTTTGGTGCGCGAAACGCCCTCTTGACGGTCACTGAAAAAAAGTGCATGATCTCCTTTATTCATGCGGTCAAGACGCACATTTACGCAGGAGGACGAAAGCCCTTAATTTGGCTTCGACCCCCTCCGTCGGCACCATCTAAATCATCGATTTGAATCAACTGACTTGTGGAAGGCTCAGTTCCAATGAGCCAGATTTAGGGAGACGCTGATTTAATTTTTGGTTTTACTGATTTTAATGGAGACGAGCTGAGGATGAATTTCTAAACTGGGAGGCATGACCCACCAGCCGAGTTTTTCCCAGGCCGA
>Ga0182016_10000962_pt1 | contig 35485 bp, 33 predicted proteins | sample 712S2MmetaG_FD_120491 | JGI IMG/M metagenome (GOLD analysis project Ga0182016, IMG submission 120491) | Permafrost microbial communities from Stordalen Mire, Sweden - 712S2M metaG | ecosystem: Environmental > Terrestrial > Soil > Wetlands > Permafrost | place: Sweden: Stordalen | collected...
ATACTTCTTCATGCCGGAGACACGCGACCGACGATCTCTGAGTGCAACCAATCCAATCTTATGAGCACGATCCTACTGCTGGGTATGTCGAATGTCTTCATGACCTTTGCCTGGTACGGGCACCTGAAATACGGCCATGCCTGGCCGCTCTGGAAAGCGATTGTGGTCTCGTGGGCCATCGCGCTGCTCGAATACTGCCTGGCAGTGCCGGCCAATCGCCTCGGCTATGGCCACTTCTCGGGATTCCAGCTCAAGATCATTCAGGAGGTCGTCACTCTCCTGGTCTTCAGCGGATTCGCGGTCCTGTTCCTCAAGGAGAAACTGGCGTGGAATTATCTCGTGGCGTTCGTCTTCCTTGGCCTGGCCGCGTTCTTCGCCTTTGCGTTCAAGGCGCCCGCCCCGGTCGCCTGAATGCCATTACGGCCGGACTCCCCGCGAAATTTCCAGCGCCCCCGCAAACTCCTCCGCCACTCGCCGGTGCTCGAAAGCGATTGGAATCTGCCACGCCGAACCGTCGTTCAGCTCCACACGGAGAATATCTCGCCCTCGGCCCGATGTCAGACCGATGCCGAGCACGGCGTCGAACGGAGCATACGAAGCGATGCTCCCGTATCGCCAATAGAATCCCCGTTCCCGATCCGTAATCCAGAGCAGCCGCCTGCTGGTCAGCGCCAGCAAATCGCCTGCGATCCAGTGGTGTCGTCGAAGCCACCAGCTTCTGGACCTCACTTCTCTGGGTGGTTGGAAGACCTGCATCAGAACGGTCTCTCCGGAGTCCATCTCGCCTGCCAGGGCGTTGCCGAACTTAATATCGAGGCCGGCTCCCGCATCGGCCTCAGAGGTCCCATGCGGCCCAGCGCCGCGCAACCACCCTCCCCGAAAGCACCGCATGAACCGAAGCACCGGCCCGATACCGCGAGTGTTGTAACGGATGGTGTAGTCGAATCCGGACCCCGTGAAACGGAGCCACCCTTTCAGAAGCATATGCCCCGATTCCACCGAGGAGATCTGCTCGATGGCGCATTGGCGAAGCGGCTCACCTGTGCTCGGGTGAGAAACGATGGAAAGGGTATCGCCTTTCAGTAGAAGCACGCACGGATCGCGATCGCCGCGCGGCAGGAAGAGACCCGTAGCGAAGCCGGCCATGGAAGATGGCAAGTCAAAGTCCGCCGGACAATCGTTCGTCGAGCTCAGCTCGAACGCCACGATGTAGTCTCGCGAATCCTTGGCCGGCCACTCTGCCGTCATTTCGATACCGCCTCACGCCCCGCCAGCCGATCCAGTTGCGCCCGGTATTCACCGGCGTAGCTGTCAAAACGCTCCTGCAATTCGCTGAAGGTCTTGCGCACCCAGGCCTGCAGCACGCGCGCATAGATCCCAACGGCGTCCGTAATCTGGTTCCCCGCCTGAGCTCTGATCCGCCGCTCCACTCGTGCAACCGCCCATCGGCGCCCCAACAGTGAGGCCACCGCACTCGGGCCGACCTCAAGTTCGAGGTTCCCCAAATCGAACCGCGGCATGTTCTTCAGCACATCCAGTAACTCGTCCTGCTCCGGCTGGTTTTCGATCCCCATCGCCGTGGCCGCCTTAGCCAGCACGCTCCCCGCATAACCAGCTACGCCCTCGATATCGGACACAATCTGCGCCGCTTCTTGCGCCGCTGCCTGCTGCAGCTTGTCCTTGAGGAAGCCTTCCGCTGTCGCACGCGCGCCCGAGTCCCACGCGTCCATCAGATTGCCCGCGGCTGTCCTGACAAATTGATCCGCGCATTCGCGGAGCGCGTCGGCGCTATCCAGACACGCCGTCCGTGCTTGCGAGATTCTGCCGGCGGCCGTTCTGAGATCCGCCTCCACGTCCCGCGCTTTACTTCTATCGAGCCCAGCACCGGAGCGCTTCAGGTGCGCTGTGAGCGCCGCCTCCACCCCCTGACGCAGTGCGCCGATTTTCCGGCTCAACGACTCCCGCGCCAGTTCCGCGTGCCGGCCGTATAGCGGAAGAATTTCACTGTCGAGCCATTTGTCGAGGAGGCCGCTGCACTCCGCCTTGATGCTGATCGCATGCACCGGCAGTTCCAGACCCAAATCCGAACGGATATGTCCGGCCACGTATTCGAGCGCCCGATCCCGATCCGCGGGCGCTAACAAATCCGCCTTGCTCAATAACACGCAGGCGGAGATGCCGACATCGTAGAGCGTCCGGATCGTCGCCAGATCGTCCTCGGTTAGAGTCGATCCGGCATCGATCAGCACCACGCCCAAATCGCACCGCGGAAGATAGGCCCTGGTTTCGGCAGCGCCGGCAGTGGCCAGCGAGCCCAGACCCGGCGTGTCCACATAGACAACGCCTTCTCGCAGGCGTGGCGCCGGCAACTCCACCACAATTCGCGTTACATGCTGCACATTCGCCGGATTGCGCTCTTCCGTGACGAATTCCGCCAGCCGCGCAGTGTCGAATTGCTCCGGCTTCCGGTCGGCGAACCACGCGGTGGCCCGTGGCTCGCGGCCGTAAGCCAGGCGTGTCGGCACCGCGGTGACCGGGTTCACCCCCACCGGCAATACATCCCGCCCGACAATATGGTTCAGTAGAGATGATTTTCCGGAACTGACCCGCCCGAAGACGGCGATTTCGAAAGCATTCCCTTCCAAGCGGTCGATGATGGTCGATAGTGCGGGGCGAAACTCGACCAGGCCATGTTGGTCGATGGTTCGCTCCAGCGCTTTCACCTGACCGATGTCGCTGCCCGCCTCCTCCAATCGCTGCAATCGCCGCGCCAGATCGGCGCTCCGCCCCTGCGCCAGGTACGAGTCCAGCCTGGAAATCACACCCTGCATTTCATCGACGAGGCCCGCAATCTCCGTCGCCGTGCTGTCCGCCAGCTCCCCGTAGCCAGCCATGCGCTTGGGACGGCACTCATCGAAGGCAATATCCGCAAATCCCAGCGTCACTCGAATGGAGTGGACTGCCCCGATATGCGGCGCCGGGATCGCCACACCTTGCGCATCCAGAATGCGAACCAACTGCGCCCGCATCCTGGCGATGTAGTCTTGGACCACCTTGGCTTGCGCCGGCGAAATGTCCGGCTTGAATTTGGGGAAGGGCGACTTCGACTGCGCCGCCACGAGTGTCGCCTCAATCTCCGAAAGCAGCTTGTCGGCGTACTGGCAGCTCGTCAGAAGATGCAGCCGCTGCGACGGATTGAGGTGACCGGGCGTACTCACAACCAGAAATCCTCTCAGTAGGAGTCATCTTCCCCGAGGGGCGGTTGCGGCGAACTCCAACGCCTGCGTTCATGATAGCTCGTTACGTGGGGCAGGATGCCATCCTGCGGCCACTTAGTCTTGCCAGGAGCGGAATGCCTGCCGAAATCAAGTGCGGCAGACCCCCGGGTCTGCGCGGCACGCCCACGTGCTGCTTTTCTGTCGTAGAAAAGGCTTTCACGAGCCGGAAAGGCCGGCCAGGGGGGCGCCGTACATACGCGCAGCCGTTCAGAATGGAAAAGTATGCGGCATCAGGATGCCATCCTGCCGCCGATTGGGAATCGGCCTTCCTATGTGCTCAGCGTCGTGCCGAGAGCTATGCTGGGGGTACGTAGCCGTCATGCTCGGACCGTGTTGTCCCGGGTTAGCGGGTGCGGAAGGAGTTTGTATGCTCCAGAAGGGCACGGCGAAGAAGGTCACGATCTTCGTCAATGAGGACACGCAGCACCACTTCATTTCACTGTGCGACTCCATTCTGACATTCCTGCTTCATAAAGGGGTGTCCGGCGCCACCGCCGCGCGCGCCATGGCCGGTTTCGGCGCCCACCAGGCGATGCACACAACCAAGATCGAGGTGCTCACCGAGCACCTGCCAATCCGCATCGAATTCATCGAATCCGCCGAGAAAGTCGATGAACTGATGCCCACCCTCTACGACATGGTTACCGACGGCGTGATTGAAGTTCAGGACACCCAGGTTGTAAAGGTTGCCAACAAGGAACGCCCGTCGCCGCCAAAGGGGCCGCATATGGAAACCAGAGGAACCGCCCGCTTGATGCGTATCTACATGGGCGAGTCGGACAAGTGGCAGGGCGAACACCTGTATGAAGCCATCGTCAAGCGATTGCGCTCGATGGACATCGCGGGCGCCACCGTGTACCGGGGTATTCTCGGATACGGCGTGAAGGGCCACACCCATAAGAGCGGACATCTTCCGTTCTCCCACGATTTGCCGGTCATGATTTCGGTGGTGGATTCGGATGAGAAGCTGGCCAAGGCTGTAAACGAAATCGAGTCGATGATGCAGGACGGCATCATTGTTTTTTCCGACGTGGATGTCATTCGCCTGGTTCGCAGCCGGCCGGCAGCGGAGGCGTCGCATGCGAACGGTTAAGAAAGCCCAGCTCCTGCGCCTGCATTTTGGCGAGAGCGACCAGTACAAAGGGAAACCGCTCTACGAAGCCATCGTGCATCGCTGCAAGGAATTGAAGATCGCCGGCGCTACCGTATTTCGCGGCCTGGAAGGATACGGGGAGACTGCCGAAATCCACCGCCATCACCTGGTGCGCAAGGATCAGCCCATTGTCGTCACCATCGTGGATACGCCCGAGAACCTGGGGCGGCTAATTCCCGAGCTCGAGGATATGCTGGATACCGGCCTGATCGCTACGTCCGACGTGGAATACATGCGCATCGAAAAGCCGCCGGAGCATTGATTTCTTCGCGCCGCGACGATTCTCCCGAACCGTTACGCCTCCGCGTCCTCTGCCACCTCAGTGCGCTCGGGTTTGGCCTTTTGTTTTTCTCCGTGTCTCCGTGCCTCACTGGTGAAAGTTGTTTTGGCAGCAGTAGCCCGCGCAACTCCACCTCAATCCGATCGCAGCGCGACCGTCGGATCGATCCGCGAAGCTCGGCGAGCCGGACATGTAGCCCGAACGGAAGCTCCCAGGACGTTGGGACCCGCGAAGCCTGATCCCTCCGCGTCCTCTGCCACCTCAACGCCCTCCGGTCTTGACTTTGCTTTTTGTTTTTCTCAGCGCCTCAGCGTCTCGGCGGTGAATATTGTTTTGGCGGCACTAGCCCCGGCAACCACACTCAATCCGATCGCAGCGCGACCATCGGATCGATCCGCGAAGCTCGGCGAGCCGGAATATAGCCCGCTGCGGCCGCAACCGCAATCAGCAGCGCGCCCATCCCGACGAACGTGACCGCATCGCCGGCCGTCACGCCAAACAGGAAGCTGCCCAAGGCGTTCGCCAAAATCCGCGAAGCAATCATTCCCAGCGCCAACCCCACCGCCGCCAGTCGCAGCGTGTGTAGCAGAATGCCGCCTTGCAACTCCGTCGCTGACGCGCCCAGCGCCATCCGAATCCCGATCTCCTGCACCCGCTGATTCACCGAGTACGAGATCACTCCGTAAATCCCCAGCGACGCGAGCAACAGCGCGAAACCCGCGAAGCCCGCCAGCAGCATCACCAGAAACCGCCGCGGCGACACCGCCTTATCCACCAGCGACTGCAGCGTCCGAAATTCGTTCGCCGGCAAGTTCGGATCCATCGGCCGTAGCGCCGCCCTCAACGCCGTCGCCATTCGGTCCGGCGGCAGCGCCGTTCGCACGACCAAATCCAGAGCTGAATAGTCGCCAGTCTGCCGCAGCGGCAGATACATTTCCGAGCCGCCCGCCTCCTCCACCGCCTGGTGCCGGACGTCCCCCACCACTCCCACCACCACCCGCCCACCGTCCTGCGTCATCGTCTGTCCAATTGCGTCCTGCCCCGGCCAGAGCGTGCGTGCCAGTGTTTGATTCACCACCACCACCGATTCCTTCGAAGCTCCATCGTGCTCCGTGAATCCTCGCCCCGCGATCAGCGGGATTCCCATGGCCTCGAAGTATCCTTCGCTCACCACCCGCACGTAAGCCTCCGGCACGTGTCCCTTTGGATAAACCTGCCCCTTGCCCCTCACCTGCCAGCTTCGATCCCCGCCCATCGGCAGCACGTCCGTCAGCCCCACCGCCGCAATTCCCGGGATGGAGCGCGTGCGCCGCAATACCTCGCCGATGAAAGCGTTCTGTTGCGCGGCGCTCGTGAACCGCGAGCCTGGATCGACCCGCATCGCCGCCGCCCTCTCCGGCCGATAGCCAAGGTTGACTTCGAGCACCCGCGCAAAACTGCGTATCAGCAGGCCGGCGCACACTAATAGCGCGCACGCGAATGTGATTTCCGAAATCACCAGCCCGTTGCGAATCCACGCATGTCCGCGCCCGCTGCTCGATCCGCGGCTGTTCTCTTTCAGGGCATCCTGCACCGCGAACGCCCGCACCTGTATCGCCGGCAACAGGCCGAACAATACGCCCACCGCCACCGCCGACAGCAGCGTAAAACCCAGCGCGCTCCCGTCGACCCGCACGTGCCCCAGCAGCGGAATATTGAACGCATCCAAATGCCCCAGCGCGCGTGTTCCCGCCACGGCGAGCGCCAACCCCAACGCCGCGCCGCAGCAGGAGAGCGCCACGCTCTCTGTCAGCATTTGCCGCACCAGCCGCTGCCGCCCTGCGCCCAACGCCGCCCGCACCGCCATTTCTCTTTGCCGCGCCCCCATGCGCGCCAGTTGCAGATTCGAAAGGTTGGCGCACACAATCAGCATCACCACCCCCACCGCGCAGGCCAGCACCAGCAGCGCCGGACGCACGCGTCCGCTTACTCGCTGATTCAAAGCGCTCAGCTTCGGTCTCACGTTGTTCCGTTCCGGATGCTCGCGCTCGAGTTGCTTCCCCAGTAGTGTAAGCTCCGCCTGCGCGCTCGCCAGTGTGACGCCCTGCCTGAGCCGTCCTACAATCGGCATCGTATTCCCCCGCCGGTTCGTTTCTTCGGTCAGCGGGTACGGAACGAACGCGTCGATCGTCGTACCGGGCGCAAAGACACTCGCAAAATCGAACGAGCCAGGCAGCACCCCGACCACCGTCACCGGCGAGCCGTTCAGCGTCAGCTTCCTCCCCAGCACCCCCGGATCGGAAGCGAATCGTCTCTGCCAGAACCCGTAACTCAACAGCACCGCCGGCGGCGCGCTGAATCGCCCCTGGCATTCCTCGGCGGTGAACGACCGCCCGATCGCCGGCTGCACCCCGAGCAGGGAGAAAAAATTCTGTGTAACCGGGACGCTCGTCAGCCGCTCCGCCTCCCCCGAGCCCGTCAGCTTGCTGTCACCCACGCCATAAAACCCGGCCCAACCTGCCAGGTCGGAGAACGAGCGATTGCGCGCCCGCAGATCCAGAAAATGGAACACCTGCGTGTTAAATTCCTGATCGCCCTCGACGCCGTTGGGGATCCACACCAGTTGTCCCGCATCGCGGAACGGCAGCGGACGCAGCAACAGCGCGTTCACCACGCTGAATATCGTCGCGCTCGCGCCAATCCCGAGCCCGGCAATCAGAATCACGAACGTCGCGAACCCCGCGTCGCGCCGCATTCCCCGAGCCGCATACCGCAAATCCTGCGCCGCGTCGCTCATCCATCGCGCGATCCAGGTAGACCGCGATTCTTCCGATTTCATCGTCATATTGCCGAACTTTCTGCGCGCCGCCGCGCGCGCTTCCCCCTCCGCGATGCCGCGCTCGACCAATTCCTCAGTCATCGACTCGATATGGAATTCCATCTCCTCCCACAGCAGTCGCTGCCGTTCGCTGTGGTGCAGCCAATACCGCAATCGCCGCCGAAGGCTTCCCATAGACTGTCTGATTATAAAACGCGCGAACTACCGCTTGGTTAGGTCGAAACGTGAAATTAATTCTCGGTTCAGACGTGGGGCATGCTTCAGCTTGCCCAAAAATAGTTCCACCCGAAATGTCGGTTAACCGTCTCCTCGTTCGTCGTTATAGTGAAGGAGAAGAAAATGACACCCAAACCCGCAGCCGACATCGGCACGGCTCTCGACTACTTCAATCGAACGCACCAACATGTCATCGCCGTCACTACCGGCCTCTCGGACGCCCAGTGGCGCTTCAAACCAGCCCCCGACTGGTGGTCCATCGCCGAGATCCTGGAACACATGGTCATCATCGAGGAGCGCGTTCTCGGCCCCATCCGCACGCAACTCGAGCAATCCCCCGCGCCATCCGCCGACTACAATCCAGCCGTCGTCGACCGGATCGTCTTCGAGAAGATCCCCGACCGTTCCGTGAAAGCCAAAGCCCCCGCGGGTGTCAATCCGTCCGGCGAATGGAACCAAACCGACACCCTCGACCGCATCGCGCGCAACTATCGGCGCCTCGCCGAGTTCGTCGAGTCCACGCCCGACCTGCGGCAGCACACCCTGGAGTCGCCTCCGCTGCGCTTCATCACCAGCGGCGCCCACACCACCATGGACGGCCTGCAGTGGGCCATCACCGCGGCTGCCCACGATGAACGCCATCTTCACCAGATCGAGGAACTGCAAGCCCACGCCAATTACCCGGCCGACTGAAACCACGCGTTACTGAGCCGCGACCAAAGGAAGCGGTCACCGCAATTTGTATTTCACCAGGTCGTAGCCCCAAGCGAACACGAACAGACCCGCGGCGATGCCCGCCGTCATGAGCAGAGCCATCTTCCAATCCGTGCGAATCCAAAACCGGAACAACGCGATGCCGAGCACCGGAACCGCCAAGCCCGTAACCTTAGCCGCAAATCCCATGCCCTGTCTCATGCGCACCAGCCCGGGATGTGCCACCGGCCGAACTTCCAGGCCGTTCAATAACTCCGTGAAGTCAGCCTCGCACTCCTCGAATGCCGCCACCGTACAAGCCGTGCGCACCTGCAGCGTACCCGCCAGCCCGCCGTGACAGTACGCGTACACAATCATGTCCAGGTCATTCACGCGCCAACCATATTTCAGACAGCAGACCTCCTGGCCGTTAACGGTTCGCGTTTCACGCAACGAAACTTGCAGGTCGGGATGCTTCTTCTTCAGCTCCTCTATGATCTCGTCCACCGCGACGTTGGAAGGAATCCCGATGCGCTCCGCAATGATGGCGGCGGAGCCGGCGCCCACCACCCGATCCAGCGAGATGATCCCCTCCTTGTCTTTCTCGATCTTGCCCCATTTCTGCGGGTCGTAGGAAACAATCGCAGCTCCACCGTTGAGCTGAATCTGGGCGGTCTGGGCGGTCTCGGGCATGCGTACCATTCACACTACCAAAGAAACGGACGGCCCGATCCCGCGGTATATTCATTAGACAGACTATGCGCAAGAATGCAGCAGTTCGCCTCGCACTGGCCGCCGCCGCCGGCCTGGGGGTTTGGCTCGCGTGGGCGCAGAACCCTCCGCAGCCGCTCAATCTTCAAAAGATCACCGACAACCTCTACGTGATCATCGGCGATGGCGGCAACACCGCTTTCATGCCCACCAGCGAAGGCGTGATCGTGGTGGACGACAAGTTCGCCGCCGACGCGCCGCAGATCGTCGCCAAGGTGAAATCCGTCACCGATAAGCCCATCCGCTACGTGCTCAACACGCACCAGCACCCCGATCACACCGGCGGCAACGAGGCCATGCTCGCCGCCAACGCCGAGATCGTCATCCACAAGAACGCGCGTGCCAATATGGTCACCAACAAGCAGCCCGGCCTCCCGCACATCACCTTCACCGACGAATCGCAGGTCTTCCTCGGCGGCAAGGAAGTGGTGGCGAAGCATCTCGGCCGCGGCCACACCAATGGTGACGCCGTGATCTACTTCCCTTCCGAGCGCGTGCTGCACACCGGCGATCTGTTCGTGGTCGGCGCGCCCTACTGCGATGCCAACAGCGGCGGCAGCATCAAGGAATGGAGCCAGACGGTGCAGAAGATCCTGGACACGTACGATTTCGACACCGTGATTCCCGGCCACGGGCCCGTCTCGAAACGCGCCGACCTGGAGAAATGGGTGGGCACCATGGCCACCGTCCGCGACCGCGTCCGCCAGGCCTGCTCTGGCGGTCCGGAAGGCGCGGCCGACAAGCTGGACTTCACCGGCCTGGGCTTCCAGCCCAGCGGGCTCTTCAAGTCGGGCGTGCCTGGCATGTGCAAGGAGCTCGCGCAGTAGACGCCTGGTACGACGATGGAAAACGGAGTCATCGTCATCCACCACAATTGGCAAACCATTCGCGAAAGGCCGGCGATGTTCCTCACGCCAGTCTGCGTTTGCGCTCTCCGGCATTTGGTTCGGGGGTATGAAATGGGGCTTGCCGGCAGAGATTCGCCCAGCCCGTTCCACTTGCCCCGTGACTTCTCCGACTGGGTCGCCTACCGTCTCCACTTCGACGGCTCCTCAAGCGGCTGGGCGAATATGCTCATCGAGCGACTGGGCGACGGACGACATGCGTTCGATCGATTCTTCGCGCTGTTCGATGAATATCACACGCGAGTCCCGAGGGTTGTTGCGACGGTTTCGGGCTTCCACAAGACCTACACGCAATACTACGGGGGCGAAGTAAAGACGGTCTCCTACCCGTCGGATTTCACGTTGACGGCCTACAACTCGGAAGATCCAGGGCTGTTCGTTTCCGCCGAAGGCCACAGCCATTTCCCCGGAATGGGCTTTTGCCCGTCCCTGCATTCGTTCGAGGCGTCCATCGGACGGTGCTCGAATCTCACTGTCATCGACCAGGCGGCCATCGATCGCTGGTCAGCGGCGGACCCCGAAGATGAAGCCCAAGACGAGCCCGATCCCGCCTGATGCCATAATCGGACCATGGCCCCCGACTGGAAGACGCACGGCATTCGCATCGTCCGCGCCGGCGAGTTGGATTCCAACACGCCGCAGACTGCAGGCATGACGCGCGCCGCGGCCATCAGCCACGCCAGCGCTGGCGCGCAGAAGCTGTGGGCCGGAACCGTGGTGGTCGAGCCCAATGCAAAGACAGGAGCGCATCATCACGGCGAACTGGAGACCGTCCTCTACATCGTCCGCGGACGCGCGCGATTCCGCTGGGGCGAGAATCTCGAATTCGCCGACGAGGCCGGCCCCGGAGATTTCATCTTCGTCCCGTCCTACGTCCCCCACCAGGAAATCAATGCGCGTCCCGATGAGCCGGTGGAAGCGGTGGTGGTCCGCAGCGGCCAGGATCCCATCGTAGTGAACCTCGATATTGCCAGCCCCGAAAGCGGCAACGACGTCCCCGACGGATTTCACGAGTAGGGCATGCTTCAGCTTGCCCGCTCTTCGCCAAACCCGGACAGAACAACCGGCCCGCGGTCCGGGAACTCAGCCACCAGAGAAAGCTTCCCACCCATGGCCTCGACGGTGTTCCGCAGCGTGGAGAGCAGAAGATCGCTACGCTTTTCGAGACGCGAAACACTGTCCTGGGTTATCCCGAGAGTCTTGGCCATCCGGACCTGCGTAAGCTTGCGCGCGTGACGCAGTTCGCGCAATGTCATTTCCTCGGCAATCAACTGAGCGGCCCGAGCCTCCACCTTCTTGCGTTGGGCGGGACTCAACTTCTTGATGATCCCATCCACGTTCCTGGCCATAATTACTTCCTTTCCTTCTTAAGCCGCGCCAAATGCCGGTCGAAACGGTCATCTGCCTTGCGGATCAGTTCGCGATAGAAACGCTTCTCGCTGACCCCGGACTTGTCCCCTGCTACCAGGAGGATCGCTTTCCTCTTCGTGTCGAACGCAAGCGCGACTCTCCACTCTCCGTCCGCCGCGCCGAACCGCAGTTCTTTCATATTCGCGTGGCGTGAGCCGTTCAATGTTAACCCGAGGCCGCCCCAATTGCGGTCCGAATTGCTGTATGAGCCGCGCCAATGCGAGGATCTCCGATTGCACATCTTCGTCCAGGTTGTCGAACTCCGGCTCGAACTCGTCGCTGATATCGACAGCCCAGCTCACTTTCATAATATGGCATCAGGATCATATGATGTCAACTCCATATATCCGTTAGCCCCGCATCACCCCCACAATATCCCGCGCCACTTGCTGCAGATCCCGCTCCTCCGCCAACTGCGCGAAAATTTCCACCAGCGACGGCAGATTCATCAGATCCCGCAGCTTCTCCACCGAATCGCACGCCCGAATCTTTCCCTTATAAATGATCACCACCTGCCCGCACACCTTCTCCACCACCTCCAGCACATGCGAAATATAAAGGATGGTCTTCCCTTGCCCCGCCAATTCCGTCAGCAAATGCTGGAACAACTGCGCCGATGTCACGTCGATCCCCGAAAGCGGCTCGTCCAGTATGAGCACGTCAGGATCGTGCAGCAGCGCCGCCGAGATCAACACGCGCTGCTTCATCCCCTTCGAATACGTCGAGATCGCCGCGTGCCGGTAAGAGCCGAGCGCGAACAGCTCCAGCAGGTCGTTCGCCTTGCGAGTAACCCGCGCCTCCGGCAGCCGCCGCAACCGCCCCATCAACTGCAGGAATTCGAGCCCGTCATGTACGAATACAGAATCGGCTCCTCCGGCACATATCCCAGCCGCTGCTTGAATGCCGTCGGATCGCTGCGGATCTCCCGCCCGTCCAAGAGCACCTGCCCGCGAGTCGGCTCGATCAGCGTAACGATCATCTTCACTGTCGTCTATTTGCCCGACCCGTTCGGCCCCAGATATCCCGTCACCTCGCCCGGCCGCACCGTGAAGCTCACATCGTCCACCACCGCTCGATTGCGGTACAGCTTCGTCAGCCCGCGAATCTCCAGCATGTACCCTCCCTCTCCTATGCCGACAGTTCCAACGTGCGCACCACGGGATCGCCCGCGTCCTGATATTCCAGAAACGATTCCGAGTCCAGGTGGCAATCGCGCCACCACGCGATCGACGCGCTCACCGCGGCCGCCGCGCCAAAGAAAGCCGCCGCCCAACCCGGCTGCCCGGCAAGCCACAACTCCAAACTCACCATCGTGCCGCTGTATATCGTGAAGCCCAAAACGTAGATCAACGTCAGAAAAACCAGGTTGACCTTGCCCGGAAAGTACGAGCAGGTAAACGGAACATTGCGGAATCCCACAAACATGATCTCCATCAGACGGATGGACACGGATGCACACGGATAAGAAAGGGCCTGGTTCTTCTCCGTGTGCATCCGTGGCCAAATCTGCTTCTGCGAGGCTGGGCTCAGTCTCATTCCTCGCAGGTTTCAAAACTGTGGGTAGACCTCAGGAGTCCAGAGACTCGTCTCGGCGGGCCGGGTCGAGATGAGAGCAGGGGACGGTCCCTGCCGGGAATGTCTCTGGCGGCGGAAACCAAGAACGCCGGCAAGAGTGCCGGCGCTGCAGACTGAAGTCCGCGCCACGTCGCTCGCCAGTGGTTTCAACAAGAAGCCCCGAGGTTTCTGGAAAGTCTCGACCCAGCAGCCTGAAGGCTGCGCCACATCGCTACTCGCGAATGATCCCGTTTGCTCCCGGACCGTTACTGCCCACACGGGCCGCCTTCGCTGGTATGGCAGTTCGACTAATACTGCGGCGGCGAAGACAGCAACGCCTACGTGACCGCGTCAATCCTCGAGGATGACGTGCGCCATTCCTAATTCCGCGGTGTGGGTGATGGAGAGGGACACGTTGCGAACGCCCAGTTTCTCGGCAACTCGTGCCGCTACTCCATGGAACAGTAAAGTCGGCTTTCCCGATCGCAGGTTGGACACCTCGAAATCCTGCCAGCGGACTCCGTGGCGCCACCCTGTGCCGATGGCTTTCATCCCCGCTTCCTTGGCGGCAAAACGGGCGGCGTAGCGTTCGAAGCGATTGGCCTTGCGTTCCACGTACGCGATCTCGGCGGGGGTGTAGATGCGCCCGGTGAAGCGTGCGCCAAATCTCTCGATAGAAGCCTTGATGCGCGGCACTTCCGCCAGATCGACGCCTGTTCCGACGATCATCTTAGACCGCTCCCGTGGTGGTGATGGTCAGCCGGCCATGCTTTACGCCCTTGGTGCTGATCAACATGTCCGCCACTTTCCGGACTTCGGCCGATTTCCCTTTCACCACCAACACCTCGAGACAATTGTCGTGGTCGAGATGGACATGCAAGGTGGATAGGATGGCATGGTGGTGATCGTGCTGAATGGAGGTCAGCTTTTGATTGAGCTGCCGCACGTGGTGGTCGTACACGAGAGTGACGGTGCCGACGACCTGGCTGTCGGGGGATTCCCAAGTCTGTTCCACCAATTCGTCGCGGATCAGATCGCGAAAGGCCTCGGAGCGGTTGGTGTAGCCGCGTTTTCCGATGAGGCGATCGAACTTGTCCAACAGGTCGCTGTCGATGGCGACGCCAATCCGGCTCAGGCCGCTCATTGTTAGACATGGTATCACCCGCCCGCCGCCCGCGGTATGCGACAGGAAAGTGGAAGGCGGGGTACGGATGCGCCGGCCAGTCTCTTAAGGCTGTCCGCGGCCGTTTACGAATCGTTCAGACAGCGAAAACTGTGTCTATCCGCTGCCTGATTGGCTGTGGGTAGGAGTAAGTGGTTCCTAATCGGCGCCCTGTATAGCTGCCTTTTTCTTGTGAAATTCGGCCCACCTTTTTCTCTGGGCAGCGGCGATGCGCGCACGCGCCGCATCGCTCATCTCCCGCCTTCGCCCGGGTTTGGCGGATTTGGCGGCCGGGGCCGGCGCCTTTCTACCTTTGAGCTGCGCTTGCAGGTCGCGGATCTTGGCCTCGATTTGCTCTTTTTCCATCTGGTAACCGTACAAGGCCGCCTGCAAGAGACCTGGATCGTGTGCCACTCGTGCCATGATACAAATACCCCCGCAACAATATAACATAATAGTGAATAAAAGTTGTCAAGACATTAGTTGTGAAGTTTTGGCCGGAGGTAAGTGAAATTGCGCCTGGTTATCCAGCGGGTGAAGGAAGCGAAAGTAACTGTGAACGGAAGTACCACGGGGGCTATACGTAGCGGACTCCTGGTATTGATAGGAATTTCACGGGAAGACACGCGTGAAGAGGCGGACTACATGCTGGATAAGCTACTCGGCCTGAGGATCTTCCCCGACGATAACGGAAAAATGAACCGGGATATAGGAGAAGCCGGAGGCGCGCTGTTGCTTGTCTCCCAATTTACGCTGTATGGGGATTGCCGGAAAGGACGGCGGCCCAGCTTTGACCGGGCTGCACCGCCGCAACAAGCCCAGGCTCTCTATGAGTACCTGGTGGAGTCGGCCCGGCAGGGGAGCGTAGCGGTGGAGACCGGCATCTTCCAGGCCTCGATGGAAGTACACCTTATTAATGACGGCCCGGTGACCATTCTGCTGGACTCAGACGGCCGGCGCAAAGAAAAAACCGCTCCCTGAGGCGCCGGTGCGCGTCAGGGAGCGGGATTGTCTGAGGGCGGCGACTTATTGCCGGCTCATGTATCGCTCATACAAGCGAATCTGCTTGTTCGAAAGAGTGATCTCCTTGCCCTTAATAAAGACGTGGCGGATCTGCGTCCGGACATCCATAGGATCGCCGTCCACGATCATCAGGTCCGCCAGTTTGCCCTTCTCGATCGATCCGATCAGATCGCCGGCTCCCCAGATTTGCGCCGGGTTGATGGTGAGGGCCTTCATAGCTTCATCGTGCGGCAGTCCGTAGGCTACGGCGGTGGCCGCCTGATAGGGCAGATCGCGCACGAATTCATTAGTAAAGGTGCCCAAGGCGAACTTAACGCCGGCTTTGTAGGCTTCGCGCGGCTGAGTATACCCCTCGTCGTATTCGGCGTCTTCATTATCCGGCAAGGCCAGCACCCGGCCCAGAATTACCGGTATATTCTTCGCCTTTAGTTCGGGCCCGGCCTTGGTCACGTCACGGGGCTGAAGAAACACGATCTTCACGTTCTGTTTTTCGGACCACGCGATGGCATCGTGGATGGTTGCGGCGCGGGAGGCATTAACCGCCAGAGGCATCTTACCGTCGATCACCGGAAGCATCGCTTCGAACTTGAGATCCTTATGGAAATCCGGCAGGTTGGCTGCTTTGGCGATCTTGTACTTGTGGGCGTCGTCGAAAAAGGCATTGAGCTTTGCGATTTGATCGAGGACGGCCCGGCGCGCGTCGGCGCCGCCCGCGGCCGGAAACATATCCGGAAAATCGGGCATGCCACCCCGTCCCCCCCGTCCGGCGGCGCTCGGGAAATTCAGCACCATTGCGGCCGAGCGGTTGATCTCCATCTCTTCCCATGTCCACCCGTCGGTATGTAGCAGGGCGGCTTGGCCGGCGATAATTTCGCCGCCGCCACCCCCCCGTCCGCCGCCGCCGGGAAGCGCAATCGCCGAGGTGATCCCGTTTACCCGCACCACGCCAAAATGTTCGCTGTCCGGATTGACTGCCGACAAAGCCTTTAGTTGCGGCATGAAATCGCCGATTTCGCCGGTGTCGTTGGTTTCGCGAATGGATCCGATCTCCTCGAGGCCCAATTGGGTGCCGGAATCGATCCATCCGGGGTACACGCGGAGGCCCTTGCCCTCGATGACCGTCGCGCCCTTCGGCGCGGTAATCTTGGCGCCGATCTCCACGATCTTGCCGTCCTGAATGAGCAGCGAGCCACCTTTCAAGGGCGCGCCGGCCATGGGATAGATGTCGGCGTTTTGAATGAGTATGGCCTCGCCGGCAAGCGCCGCCATGGCGCTTACCATCAGCAATCCCAGAAGTTTCATTGAGGCCTCCTTGTGCCCGGCTGCCGTTGGGCCGCTTTTTCCTTATCGAGCAGTTGCTGCTTCTCGGCGTCCTTAGCTGCCTGCGCGGCCACTTCTTTGTCGCGGTCGAAATACTGCGCGCCGTCGATCCAGACCTTTTGCACCTTGGAGAAGTCCGACATCGGGAAGCCGTCATAGAGAACCAGGTCGGCATCCTTGCCGACTTCAATCGATCCGACCGTCTTATCGATACCCAACTGCTTCGCCGGATTGATAGTCACCATGGCGAGCGCCTCCGTCTCATTCATGCCGCCGTACTTCATGGCCTTGCCGGCCTCGGTATTGAGGTGGCGCATCAGTTCCGCGTCGTCGCTGTTAAGGCTGACGACTACGCCCTTCTTAGTCATCAAGGCGGCGTTGAAAGGAATGGCGTCGATGGCTTCCATCTTATAGCCCCACCAATCGCTGAAGGTGGAGGCCCCGGCGCCATGCTCGGCGATTTCCTTTGCGACTTTGTAGCCTTCGAGCACATGCTGGAAGGTGCGCACCTTAAACCCGTTGTCATCGGCGGCGCGGATCATCATGAGGATCTCGTCGGCGCGATAGCAGTGGACGTGCACGTATCGCTTATTCTCGAGAACTTCTTTCAGCGCCTGCAGCTTCAGATCCTTGCGTGGCGGGATGGGATGCTCGCCCTTGGCTACCTTGGCGTCATACGCGTCCCATTCGGCTTTATACGCCTTGGCATCATTGAAAGCTTCGCGAATCACGTCCTCGACGCCCATACGGGTCGCGGGGTAGCGTCCCACCTGAATCGCGCCGGTTGCGCCGCGGCCGCCGCCCTGCGGATTGCCCGCGCGCTTGGGATTCTCGCCCAAGGCGAACTTAATGCCCGGAGTGGCGCCGGCGAAAATCAGCTCTTGCGCGCTCTTGCCCCAGCGCATCTTCAGCGGCAGGGTTTGCCCGCCGATGGAATTGGCCGATCCGTGCAGAATGTTGGCGGTAGTTACTCCGCCGGCGAGAGCGCGGTAGATGGCGATGTCGTCGGGGTTAATGATGTCCTTGATGTCGACCATGGAGGAGACCGAGACGCTACCTTCATTGATATTGCCCGAACCGGCGATGTGGGAGTGGCAATCGATGATCCCGGGGATCAGATACTGCCCGCCCGCTTCGATGACGATAGCCCCGGCCGGCACCATGACTTTCTCGCCGAGATCGACGATTTTGCCATCTCTCACCACCACCGAACCCTTGAAGATGCCCTTCGGCCCTTCGGTCATGACAGTGGCATTTTGAATTACGATAGTGTCGGCGCACAGCGGCGCGAGCGCCAGCAGCGTGCCCAATAGCAGTTTTTTCATTGATTCCCTCCCGCTCCCGGATCGTCGGTGGCCGGACCACCGCGGCCGCCCGCAGGGGGCGCTTCCGGCGTATATTTCTTACCGTCCACAAAAACCATGACGATTTGCGTGCCATCGTCAAAGATCTCGCCCTTGGTAACCACGATGTTGGCGATTTTGCCCTTCTCGATGCTGCCTACGCGATCGGCGATGCCGTAGATTTCGGCCGGCGATAGCGTGAGCGCGCGCAGAGCGTCTTCGCGCGCGAGCCCGGCGTCGATGGCTTTCTTCACGGCGCGCTGGAAATCGCGCGGCGATTCGGCGCCGTCGGAATAGAGCGCGAATTTCACGCCAGCCTTCTGCAGGACTGCAGGCGCGCTGGGAGCTTTGTCGCGCTCGATCAGGGTGCGCAGGGTGTCGTTACTGTCGTCGGAATCGGCGGTGCGTGCCGGCGGCGTGGGCCAGTGGATGCTCAGCAGCACGGGAACGTTGGCCTTCTTCAATAGTTGGGCCGCTTCCGGACGATAAGCCTCGCGGGCGCCATAGATGATCATTTGCTGCTCCACGGGCGAGATGGTTTTCAGTTCAGCTCCGAAGCGCAGCATGCGGTCGATCTCAATCAGCTGGTTGGCCGGCAACAGGAACCGCTGCGAAGCCATCAACCCTTCGAGCGCGCGGTCGTATTCGGGACGCTGCATGCCGCGCGGTTCCTTGGCATAAGCGTCCTTGACGAGCTTGTAGTGGCTGGCGTCGAGATAGAGCTGGCGGACGTACGAAATAATTCCCATGAGCGAGCTCGGAAAACCGCCGCCGCCACCCCCGCCGAAGCCGCGTCCTCCGCCCATCGAAATATACTGGCCCACCGAGGGAACCAACACCATCTCCGCGGACTTCTCGCCGGATACCAGATCGATCACGGAACCCTGGCCGGCGAAGATGCCACGCGTGGGGAAGGTCACCGCGGTGGTGACGCCGCCGCCGCGCACGGTTTCCACCCGCTTGTCGCCGGCTTGTAGTTCGTCGGCGGCCAGCAGCCAGCTGGTGGTTTGCGGTCGATCCTCAGGCCCCCAGGAGCGCTCCGCCGGCGCCGCTTGAACTGGCACCTGGGCCGGCGCCGCCGCTCCCCGTCCACCGCGTCCTCCACCCCCCGTGGCAGGAGCCGCGCCGGGCATGCCGACCGTGCTGAGAGCATCGATCAGTCCCGGATAGACCGTCATTCCTTCGCCGTCTACCACCCACGCGTCGGGCGGAACGGCAACATTTTCGCCAACCGCTTCAATCAGTCCGTTCTTGAGGATGACCGTGCCCTTGGCGATCACGGGGCCGCTCACCGGCACGATTTTCGCGTTGTGAATGGCCACGGTCGAAGGAGCTTCGGCCAGTGCGCACGCACACCACAGAAACGAAAGCACTAGTAGTTTCTTCATAAGGCAATGCGGGTATTATATACCGCTCGATTTTTAGTTACGTGATCGATATATGGCGCGCGCCAGGGGCGGGAGGTTACCGGGTCCTGTGCACTATACTGGGATTTGTCCACCCACAAACAGGTCCGGTATCGCGACGCCGGCGTCAATATCGACGAGGCCGATCGTGCGCTCTCGACAATTAAGAAGCTGGCGCGGCAGACGTTCACGCGCTGTGTTCTTACCGACATCGGCTCGTTCGGCGCGGCTTACGGACTGACGGGATTCCGCAAACCGGTGCTGGTGAGTTCGGCCGACGGGGTCGGCACCAAGCTGAAAGTGGCGCTGCTCACGGGACGTCACGATACGGTGGGCGAAGATCTGGTAAATCACTGCGTCAACGACATCGCAGTGCAGGGCGCGATGCCGCTCTTTTTCATGGATTATTTCGCGGTGGGTAAACTGCGCGCGGAAGTGGCCACGGCGGTGATCGCCGGGATTGCGCGCGGGTGCAAGAATAACGGCTGCGCGCTGATTGGCGGCGAGACTGCCGAGATGCCCGGGCTTTACGCCGATTCCGATTACGATCTGGCGGGCTTTATCGTGGGGGCAGCCGAGCGCTCCGAATTGGTGACTGGCAAGGCGATTCGCGCGGGCGACGTGCTGCTCGCGCTGCCCTCCACCGGTCTGCATACCAATGGATATTCGCTGGCGCGCAAGCTTCTGTTCGAGATCGCGGGATATGGGCCGAAAACGCTGCTGCCGGAGGTCGGCGCTACCGTCGGAGACGCGCTGCTAAAGGTGCATCGCAGTTATCTGAAAGCGATCCGAGCGCTGTTGGCGGCGGGCCTGCTGCGCGGCGCCGCGCACATCACCGGCGGAGGCATCACCGACAATACACCGCGGATTTTGCCGAAAGGGACGGCTGTGGCGATCGAGACATCGTCGTGGAAAATACCGCCGATTTTCGAAGTGCTGCGGCGAATCGGCAATATTCCGGAGGACGATTATCGCCGGACCTTCAATTTGGGTGTGGGCATGATTTTCGCGGTGCCGGCACGTGCGGCGGCGAGGGCCGAAGCGGTGCTGCGCAAGCTCGGCGAATCGCCGTTCCGCATCGGTGAGGTGATCGCGCGGAAACGCGGGCGGCCGGCGGTGGACTACCGGTGAAGCGTCTCGGTATTTTGATCTCCGGACGCGGCTCGAATTTCGAGGCGATCGCGGACAACGTGGCCGCCGGAACGATCGATGCCGAGATCGCGGTGGTGATTTCGAATCGGCCCGATGCGCGCGGGCTGGAGATCGCTCGCGAACGCGGATTGAATGCCGTCTGCCTGCCGTCGAAGGGACTCGATCGCGAAGTTTACGATCGCATGGTGCTGGCGGAACTTGCCAAGTACGGCGTCGATCTGGTTTGTCTCGCGGGCTTTATGCGGTTGCTGAGCGCGACGTTCATTCGCCAATTTCCGTGCGCGATCTTGAATATTCACCCTTCGCTTCTGCCGGCCTTTCCGGGGTTGGATGCGCAGCATCAGGCTCTGGAGCACGGCGTGCGCATCACGGGATGCACGGTACACTTCGTGGACGAGGAACTCGACGCGGGGCCGATTATTTTGCAGGCGGCGGTGCCGGTGCTGGACGACGATACGGTCGAGGTGCTGTCGGCGCGGATTCTGGCGGAAGAGCACCGGATTTATACGGAGGCGATCCGGATTGTGCTGGCGGGCCGGTATCGGATTGTGGGGCGGCGGGTAGTGCGGACCTAGAGTACCGCGGTGAGCTTGATCTCGCCGCCTCATCGGTAAACCTCATCCGGCGTCTGTTAGCTTGGTAAAGTCCCTGATGATTTCCTTTTCGAATATCAATAAACAGTACGGCAAGCAGCTTCTGTTCGTCGAAGCGAACTTTCAATTGAACCCCGGCGAGAAGGTCGGGCTCGTTGGTCCCAACGGGTCGGGGAAGACCACGCTCTTTCGCATGATCGTCGGCGAGGAAGCTCCCGACGAGGGCGATGTTTCCGTTCCCAAGAAGCTCACCATCGGCTACTTCCGCCAGGACGTAGAGGAAATGAAGGGCCGTTCGGTGCTCGACGAGGCCATTGCCGGCAGCGGACGGCTGGGCGATTTGCATCACGAACTGGAAGCGCTCCACCACGCCATGTCAGACCCCGCACAGGCGGACGATATGGATCGCACTCTGGCGCGCTTCGGACAGGTACAGGAGGAATACGAGCATCTCGGCGGGTATTCGCTGGAAGCGCAGGCTCGCGAGGTGCTCCACGGGCTCGGTTTCGAAGATGAGCAGGTGGACGGCGATGTGGGCGCGCTCTCGGGCGGATGGAAGATGCGCGTGGCACTGGCGCGCGTGCTGCTGGGGCGTCCCGACGTGCTGCTGGCGGACGAACCGACGAACCACCTCGATCTGGAGTCGATCATCTGGCTGGAACATTTCCTGAAATCGTTCCCTGGCGCACTGCTGATGACGTCGCACGATCGGGAGTTCATGAATCGCGTGGTATCGAAGATTGCCGAGATCGATGGCGGCGAGATCGTCACTTACTCCGGCAACTACGAGTTCTACGAGCGAGAGCGTGCCATTCGCGAGGAGAATCAGCAGGCGGCGTTTGCGCGCCAACAGGCGATGTTCGCCAAAGAGCAGCGCTTCATCGAGCGCTTTAAAACGCACGCTGCCAAGGCCGCACAAGTACAGAGCCGCATCAAGGCGCTGGACAAGATCGAGAAGATCGAGCTGCCGCGGAAGCGGCACGTAGTGAAGTTCGAATTTCGCATTCCGCCGCGGTCGGGCGACCAGGTGGCTGTGATCGAAGACCTTCATAAGCGCTATGGATCGCGGGTGATTTACGACGGGTTCGACCTGACGATCCGCCGCGGCGAACGATGGGCCGTGATGGGCAGGAATGGCGCCGGCAAGACGACGCTGCTCAAAATGATTGCGGGTGCGAGCGACCCGGATAGCGGATCGGTGCGGCTGGGCGCGAGCTTGATCATGGGATATTTCGCGCAGCAATCGCTGGATGTATTGGACCCCGAGCTGACTATCATGGAACAGTTGCAAGAGGACTTTTCGCAGGATGGGATCGGAGCCTTGCGGACACTCGCCGGCGCGTTTCAATTTTCGGGCGACGATGTCGACAAGCGCATTCGCGCCCTTTCCGGAGGCGAAAAATCGCGGCTCGCGATGGCGCGAATGCTTTACAATCCGCCCAATTTCCTGGTGCTGGACGAGCCCACCAATCACCTCGACCTGGCGACGAAGGAGATGCTGGTGGACGCGCTCCACGATTTCGAGGGCACCATGATCTTCGTGTCGCACGATCGCACGTTCCTTCGCGGGCTCAGCTCGCGCGTGCTGGAACTGGGCGGCGAAAGTGGGCGAGAGAAGACGCCGATGGTGTATCCGGGCACCTATTCGGAGTATGTGGCCAAGATGGGGCACGAGGCTCCCGGCATTTACGGCGGCGAATCGTAGGGCGCCTTGTGGGACATGCTTTAGCTTGTCCAGCCCGACCCTACGGCAGTAAGTAGTGCGTCAACATTTCTTTGAGCTCCTGCAGCACTGCGTGCCGCGCTTCCACCGATTCCTGTTTGTAGGCGAACGCAATTACGCGATCGCCCGCCTCCGCCGCAATCCGCATCTTCAACTGCAAGCGCTTCCCCGGTTTCCATCCGTATTTACTCACTAAGAGATCCCCGAGTATTCCGCCCGGTCCCGTCCGCGGGTCGGACTGGCTCTCGCGCGTCCGTTCGCTGATGTGGTTGCCGAGCGCGAGTTCGCGGAAGTGCGGCCGGCTATCCAGGAAACTCACATAAGAATCGAGCACCCGGCCCAGCGATTTTCGCGGCGAAAAGATCAGCTGGCGCGCCGTAAACGCGCGCGCAATCTCCGCCCGGAAGGCCTCCAACTCGCGTACCGCAATAGCGTCGAAAATCTCCTGCCGGCCGGAATAGAAGCGGTAGAGCGCGCCCACCGAAATGCCGGCTTCCTGCGCCACCCGGCTGGTAGTAATCTCTTCGAACGGAATGCGGCCGAGGAGCGTCGAAGCGGCGTCGAGGATCTCCTCTACGGTCTGATTGCTGCGCGCCTGCAGCGGGGTACGGCGGTTGGCTGGGAGGTTCATGTGAGCCGGCGAAACGCGAATGCGATTCGCATTCGTATATCTGCTTCTTGTATTATAGGAGATATGCCCGTTCCCGCGTCGCAGATGTGGACCGTTGCCACCTACGTCCTCAAGCAGAAACTGAAGGGCCGCAAGCAGTATCCGCTCGTCCTCATGCTGGAACCGCTGTATCGCTGCAATCTGGCGTGCGCGGGGTGCGGGAAGATCCAATATCCCGGGCACATTCTCAAGCGCGAACTCACTCCCGAAGAGTGCTTCCGCGCGGTCTACGAGTGCGGCGTGCCGACAGTCGCCATTCCCGGCGGCGAACCGCTGATGCACCCGCGCATCGACGAGATCGTGCGCGGACTCGTAGCTCGCAAGAAGTACGTTTACATGTGCACCAACGCGCTACTGCTCAAAGAGAAGCTGCATCTTTTTACGCCCAGCAAGTACCTCACGTTTTCGGTGCACATGGATGGCGAAAAGGAACACCACGACCTCTCGGTTTGCAAGGAGGGTGGATACGAAGTCGCGCTCGAAGCCATGCGCGAAGCCGTCGGCCGCGGCTTCCGCGTCACCACCAACACCACCATCTTCGAAGGCGCCGACAGCAAATCGGTGCGCGCGTTTTTCAGCCAGATGATGGATGCCGGAGTGGAAGGCATGATGCTTTCGCCCGGCTACTCCTACGATAAAGCGCCCGATCAGCAGCACTTCAGCAATCGCCAATCGAACCAGTCGATGTTCCGCAAGCTTTTGTCCAATCGCGACCCGGGCTGGCGATTCAATATGTCGCCGCTGTTTCTCGAATTCCTCATGGGCAAGCGCAACCTGCACTGCACGCCTTGGGGAATGCCCGGGTACGGAATCTTCGGTTGGCAGAAGCCGTGTTACCTGCTGCAGGATGGCTACGCGGATTCGTTTCAGAAGCTGCTCGATTCCACCGACTGGTCGAAGTACGGCTACGAATCGGGCAATCCGAAGTGCTCCAGCTGCATGCTGCACTCCGGCTACGAGGCGTCGGCGGTGGATTACACTTTTTCCTTCAGGGGCATCTTCGCCACCATGCGCGCCATGCTCTTCTCGGGCTATCGCGATGGTGAAGCGGCGCGCCAGCTCGCCGCGGAGAAGCCGAAATCCGGGCTCGTGCAGATCGACGCCATCGCGCCCCGTCCGACGATCGCAGGCACGGAAATCGCCGCTCCCGCGCAAGTGGCCGCGGGTATCGAACAGGCCTTCGATTACCGCGGCGATGTCACCGTCACTCTAGGCACGGGCGAAAAACTTGAAGGCTACATCTTCGATCGTGAGCAGAAAGCGGACCTCGCGGCATCCACCCTCCGCATCATGACCAAGCCCGGACAGAAGCTGACCATCCGCTACGCCGATGTGTCGCAGCTTTCTTTCACCGGCCGCGATATGGCCGACGGACGCAGTTGGGAAGCCTGGGTCCGCAAATACGCCGAGCGCAAAGCTGCCGGCGAAAAGAATATCGAACTGCTGCCGGAATCGCTGGACTGAGCGGGCTTCAGTCTGCAGCGCCGGCACTCTTGCCGGCGTTCTTGGTTTCTGCCGCCAGAAACCAATATCATTACCGGTACCACTCCCTCACGGTCGCGCTCGGTATCGGCGGATTGCGTTTCCGAGCCGCGCGTCAGCAAGCGGTTTCGATTTCAACGAAAGACGGCGAGGTTTCTGGAAAGTCTCGACCCAGCAGGAGAAGTGCCTGCGCCACATCCAGCCCCGTCGGCTTCCAGGTGAGCGTTCCGAATCGCTCATTCGTTCTGCAAGGGCCCGATAGCGCTGGATATGCGACCGGGCCGGGGGCGCCGACCGAAATGCCCGGCGAAATTCCACGAATTGGGTAAGAACTTCACGGATTTCGAGTAATTCCTGCGCCTGCGGTGCAGCGTTGGCAGTGTGAGCCTTTGACTGCTCAATTGGTCAGCAAACTGCCCTTTCAGCAGGTGACAATCCGGCGCGGCCGCGCAGAACGGACAGTCCCAAACAAACAGTACATGGAGAAGATCAAATGTCGAACCATACAGATCGAAATCGCTCGGGACACATCCTATGGAACGTAGCGATTGTTGTAGCGCTCGTAGCCGCTTTAGGCCTATTCATCAGTAACCGCCAATTGGCCGGCACTTTGGCCCAATTAGACCAGCGCGATCAACAGCAGATCGCTACGCTGCAACAGAACCTCGCACAATCGAACGCCGCCGCCCAAAAGAGCGTCGACGCCTTAGCCCTTCAGGCTCAGGACACTGCTGAGCAGACAGCGGCGCGCGCCAAGCAGGATCTGCGCCGGACCAGCGCCAGCCTCTCGGCCGCGCTCACGAAACAACAGCAGGATGCGGAACAGCAGCAGCAACAGTTGACCGGTCAACTGACCGACCTGCAGCAGGCCAACACTACCGCGGCGGCCAAAATCGGCGAGATCAGCGACAACGTTACAGGAGTCAAGAGCGACGTAGCATCCACCCAGTCAGAACTAGCAAAGACCGGCAACGATCTGAAGCGCGTCATGGGCGACATGGGCGTGATGAGCGGTTTGGTCGCCACGAATTCAACCCAGCTGAACGCCCTCAAAGAGCTGGGCGACCGCGATTACGTGGAGTTCGATTTGAAGAGGACGGCCGGTCGCCAGAAAGTCGGCGATATGCAACTGATTTTGGCTAAGGCCGATCCCAAACACAATCGCTTCACCCTCCAGGTTTTGGCCGATGACAAGACCGTGGAGAAGCGCGACCGCTCCATCAACGAGCCCGTGCAACTCTACCTTGCAGGCAACCGCCAGCCGGAGGAAATCGTGGTCAACGAAGTGAAGAAGGACGAAGTAGTGGGCTACGTATCGATCCCCAAGATCAAGATGGCCCGGCGGTAAAACGCCGGTCTGCCCAAGCAACCCTGCCCCGGCGCGCGCCACTGCCCGCGCGCCGGGGCGTTTTTTTGCAACTCAGTTATCCACTCGCAAGGCCCGCATCGGATCTACGCTGCTCGCGCGAATCGCGGGAACTGCTCCCGCCGCGGCCGCACATACCGCCAGCATCAGTCCGGAGCCGGCCAGGATCGCCGGGTCCCACGTCTTCACGCCGAATAATTTTCCTGCCAGCAGTCGCCCGGCAAGCAACGCTAACGGAATCCCTACCGCGATGCCGACTCCGGCCTGCCCCAAAGCATTCCCCAGAATCAAGCGAACCACGTGCGAACGAGTCGCTCCTAACGCTGTCCGTACTCCGATCTCACTCGTTCTCCGCGCCACCGAGTAGGCCGTCACACCGTAAAGTCCGATGGAAGCCAGAAGCAGCGCCAGAACCGCGAACACCTGCGACAGGATACCGATCAACTGTTCGTGCCCCAACAGTTGCTGGAGATGATCGCTTACGGGAGACACGCTCAGCATGGTGAGATTCGGGTCGATTGCGCCCAGCATGCGCTGAATGCGCGCCTCCATGCCCGGCGAACTGCCGCTCGTCCGTAGCAATATACTGTGCAGCAAGTTCGAGCGGTCCCAGCGGTCCTTCCACTGTTCGATCGGCAGGAAGAACATCGGCCGTCCGGTTCCGCGCGGATCGCGGAAGCGAATAGTATTCACCACCCCCACTATCTGGAAGTCCGCACGGTTCTGCGTGCCGCCCAATCCGAACCGCTTGCCGATAACATCTTCATTGGGGAAATACTTGTCGGCGAACATCTGGTTCACCACCGCCACCAACGGCGCTCTGGGCACATCGCGCTCGTCGAACGTGCGCCCCCGCAAAATGTGCGCCCCGATGGTTTCAAAGAAGGTGCCGCTGACGCGATCCCACGACGGGGAAACCTGCGGCTGCGGCCGCTCCTCCAGCGTCACGCCCGATTGCCAGTTGTTGCCCGACATCGGGCTGTACAGCACCATGGCGACATTGCGCACATTCGGGATCTGGCGCATCTGGCGCTCAATGTCGTGGTAAATCGCCGTGACACGCTCTGAGGAGTACCCGCCAAACCCGGCGTTGACATCTACCACCGTCGTGCCTTCCAGCTGAAAACCGAACTGCTGGCCGGTGAGATTGCGTAGCGTCTGCGCCATTAATCCCGCACCCGCCAGCAGCGCCAAAGACAACGCGGCCTGCACCACCACCAACGTCTTCTGCGGCAAGGTCGATCGCCCGCTGGCGTAACGCCCGGTCCCATGCAGCGCCGCCGCCGGGTCGGTGCGTGAGGCCGACCATGCCGGCGCCAGTCCGAACACCACTCCCGTCAGCACGGATAGCGCGAATGCGAACCCCAGCACCGGCAACGAAGGCGCCGTGTCGATAGGCACGTACGTGGCGCCATGAAAGGCCATGCGGACCAGCAGTCCGGCAGTCTCGATAGCAACCAAAAGGCCCAACCCACCGCCCGCGATCGATAAGAGTGTGCTTTCCACCAGGACTTGGCGCATCAGCCTTGCCCGCGTCGCGCCCAGTGCTACCCGTATGGACAGTTGCCCCGCCGACGCCGCTCCGCGCGCCAGTTGCAGATTCGCCAGATTCGCGCAGGCGATCAGCAATACCAGCCCCGTGATGCCCATCAGCAGACGCAGATCGTGCTGGTAATTCTCGCGCATCTGCGCCACGCCGGAGCCGGCTGGCACCAGCGAGACGTGCTGCTTTTCCACCTGCTTCCGGTACCCCTCCCAGGCGGGCGGTTCATTCTCGTACAGCCATTGCTGCAATTCGCTATTGACCTTCGCCTCCACGCGGCCCACCTGCATGCCCGGCTTTGCCCGGCCGAATAAATACAGCCAGTGATTTTGCGTCTGGTCCAGGAGCGCGTTTTTTCCATGAACGACGGGCTCGCTCGCCAGCGGCATCCACAAATCCGGCGGGTCCGGCTGGAGCGCCGCACCGAAGAATCCCGGCGGCGCAATCCCCACCAGTGTGAATGGCGTGCCGTCGATGACAAGCGCCTTGCCGATCATCGACGTATCGCCGCCGAAATGCTGCTGCCAGGCGCGATAGCTCATCACCGCGGCCAGCGCTGCGCCGCGCACGTCGTCGGCCGGTGCGAGCAACCGGCCTCCGAAGGGGCGCAATCCAAACAGCGTGAAGTAATTCCCCGAAACAAACTGGCTCTCGAACGGCTCGGAAACGTTCGAGCCGGAGCGCCGCACGCCCGCGTCCCCAACACCCGCCTGAAACGCCGACATCTCTTCGAATTCCGGCGTATGTTCCTTCAGATACTGGTACAGCGGGTACGAATAGATCGAATACCGCCCTTGCAGACCGCCGATCACGCAGCAGTTATCGCCGTCGCCCAGGCGGAAAATCCGCTGGGGGTCGGCCACCGGCAGCGATTTCATCATGAGGGCGTTCACCAGGGTGAAAATCCCGGTGTTGGCGCCGATTCCGAGCGCTAGGGTGACGGCCGCCGTAATGGTGAACGCTTTTGCTCCGGCAAACTGCCGCAATGCGAACCGAATATCCTTGCCCATACGGTGGAATACTGGCCCGCAGTCGAAAAGTTACGACAGCACCGTGGGGTATGCTTTAGCTTTGTTTTAGCTTGCCCCGCCGGGCGACAGCCCGGCCTGTCCCTGCGAGCCGTCCCCTCAATCCGCCCGCAGCATCGCCACCGGATCGATCCGTATCGCGTGGTATACCGCGGGGAGCGCGGCCACCAGCGTGGCGCCCAGGATAATCGCCGCCGGCATCGCCAGCATCGCCGGATCGCCCGGCCGCACCTGATAGAGCAACGCGGCGATATAGCGCACCGTCAGCATTCCCAAGCCGAACCCGGCGAGCGCGCCGACAACCACCGTGCGAAAGACATCCGCCGTCACGCGCCGTGCGATTTCGCCAGACTGCGCGCCGATGGCGATTCTGATGCCGATCTCACGCCGCCGTTGCAACACGGAGTAATCCAGCACGCCATATAACCCGATGGCCGCCAGTACCAGCGCCACAGCGGCAAAGAACAGCGCCAGGATCGCCATCAGGCGCTCACGAACGGTTTGCGCTTGTACGAATTCCATTTGGGGACGGATATTGCTCACCCGCGCGGATGTCAGCGCCCGCCGCAGAGTCGACGCCATCGCCAGCGGATTCGCGCTCGCGGTGCGGACCACGAAGGTGGCGCTGCGGGTCTGCTGAGCCGAGTGAAACGGCACGAAGACCACCGGCCGGATGTCCTCATGGATGTCGCGATAGGGCGTGTCGCGGACCACCCCGACTACCTGAAAGGACTGCGCGCCCTTCGCGATCTGGACGCCGATGGGCCTGAGGCCGCTCAGAAACAGCCGCACAAACGTCTCGTTGACGATCGCCGAGCCTGGCAGGGAGTCGTCCGGGCGGAAGTCGCGGCCCTCCACGAGGCGCAGCTTCATGGTGTCCAGCCAGCCGGGCGAGATCTTCATGAACTCAGCGTCGCTCGGCCCCGGAGGCGCGCCGTTCACCGATACGAAGCCGTTCCACGAGTTGTTGCTGAGAAGCGGCCACGCGGCCAGAGCCACGGCCTCGACGCCGGGCACTTCGCGGAGGCGGTCGGCCGCCTGTTCCCAGAAGACGGCCGGCCGGTCGCCTTGCGAGACCGCATCCATAGTGAGGACGCGGTCGGCCGAGAAGCCCATGGGACGATGCAGCAGGTGGTTGAACGTAGCGGCGAAGAGGCTCGCCACGAAGAGCACCACGAAGCAGAAGGCCACCTGCGCGGCGATGAGCACGTGCATCGTGCGGCGGCGAGCATGCGGATTGCCCGTGCCCCCGCGTAGCGCATGCATCGGGTTGACCTTCGACGCGCGTAGCGCCGGCGCGAGCCCGAACAGCAGCGTCACCGCGATCGTTAGCGCTATTCCGAACGCCAGTACCCGCCAATCGACCGGCAGCGCGAGCCGCACCGGATGATCGGGCGGATTGATGCGGCTCACCACCAACGGCGCCGACCACCACGCCAGCCACGCGCCCAGCGCTGCCGACGCGGCCGCCAGCCAGGCGCTCTCCACCAGCACCAGTTGCACCAGCCGTCCACGCCCTGCGCCGATCGATACGCGCAGCGCCATCTCGCGCGCCCGCGCGGCGGCCTGCGCGGTCATCAGGTTCGCCACGTTGGCGCAGGCGATCAGCAACACCAGCGCCACCAGCACGCCCATGGCGGCGAGCGCCGTGCGATACTCGTCCCGCAGTCCGGAAGCGCCCGCGGCCGCCGGCTCCAGGAATACCCTTTGATTCAGAAAGTACCGTTCGATAACCTCGCGGGGCATGTCTTTGAAGCCCTTGGAGCGCTCCCTTTCGAAGGCCCGCGAAGTCGCTTCCAGCTTCGCGCGCAGAGGCTCCATGGCGACGCCCGGCCGCACGCGCGCCAGCGTGCGATGCCACGTCATGTCGTCGTGGGTCACGCCGGGGTGCATCATGGTTGGAAGGAAGACGTCCGTGACTATGCCCGTCTCAGTGCCGGTAAACGCCTCCGGTCCGACGCCGACAATTTGAAAGAAGTCCTGGCCCATCTGGAAAGTGCGGCCGACCACCTTGGGATCGCGCCCGAAGCGGCGCGTCCAGTATTCGTACGAGAGCACGGCGTAGGGATGCGCCCGCGGCTTCGAATCGTCATCGGCGGTGAACAGGCGGCCGGCCGCCGGCCGCAGCCCGAAGGAGTCGAACATCCAGCCGGAGACGTACTGCACGTAAGCCTTCTCCACCTCCGCGTCCGACTTGTAGGTCAAATCCGTCGGCACGACGGGGGAGGACACGGCCAGCAGTTCGGCCTGCCCTTTCGCCGCGTCCCGCATCAGTTGGAAGTCAGGATACGCCCAGACTTCGGCCGTCGCGTGTTCCCGGTCGTTGGCCGGGTTCGTGATCTGCCGCAATACCGAATAGAGTTGCTCTGGCGCCGCCACGGGCAGCGGCCGCAAAAGTATCGCGTCGATTAGCCGGAATGCCGACGTGCACGCGCCGATCGCCAGCGCGAGCGACAGCGTGGCCACCGCGGACGTCACCTTGTGCTTGAGGAATTGCCGCCACGCGAACACCGTGTCCGCGCGCAGCGAATCCAGCCACGCCAGCACGCGGAAATCGCGGCATTCCTCGCGCGTCCGCAACGCGCCGCCGAAAGCTCTACGAGCTTCCTCGGGGTCGCGCCCCTGCTCGATCGCCTCCTCAATGTGCGACCGGATCTCTTCGTCGATTTCGCGGCTCACTCGGTCGCCGCGAAGTATGTTGGTAATTCTCGTCCACAATGACATATCAGTCCGCCCTCAACATGGCCACCGGGTCGATCCGCACCGCATGGACCACCGCCGGGAGCGCGGCGATCAGCGCCGTCCCCACAAGGATCGCCGACGGTATGGCCAGCATCGCCGGATCGCTCGGCCGCACCTGGTACAGCAAAGCCGTGATGTAACGCGCCGAGAGCATACCCACTCCGAAACCCGCCAACGCCCCGACCAACACCATACGGAACACCTCCGCCGTCACGCGCCACGCGATATCGCCGGCCTGCGCCCCAATTGCCATACGGATGCCGATCTCGCGCCGCCGCTGCAGCACCGAGTAATCCAACCCGCCGTACAAACCGATCGCCGCGAGAGCCAGCGCCACCGCGGCGAAGAACAGCGCCAGCATGGACAGCAGCCGTTCGCGGACGGTCTGCGCCTGAACCAGATCCAGTTGGGTCCCCACGTTGGTGACTCGCGCGCGAGTCACTTCGCGTCGCAGAATCGACGCCACGGCCAGTGGATTCGCGCTGCGCGTGCGGATCATGATGGTCGCTCTCCGCGTAGGCTGGAACGGCACGTACGCTACGGGCGGAATGGGCTCGCGCAAACTGCGATAGGGGGAGTCGCGCACCACGCCGACCACCCGGAAGGACTGGTCGTGCGCGGCAAACGGCATCCCGATCGGGCTTGCGCCGTGGAGAAACTGCTTGACGAAAGTTTCGTTGACGATCGCCGCACCGGGCGTGGCGTCAGACAGCCGGAAATCGCGCCCATCGAGCAGCGCGATCTTCATGGTGTCGATCCAGCCCGGTGAGACCTCCAGGAAATGGGCCAGGATTGGGCTCAGAGGCGCTCCATTCACCGATACGAAATTGTTCCACGAATTGCCGTCGAGCAGCGCCCAACCGGCCAGGGCTACGCTTTCGACTCCCGGCATGGCGCGCAATCGGTCGGCCTCCTCGTTCCAGAAAACCGCAGGCTGTTTGCTTGAAGCGACAGTCTCGACTGTGAGGAGACGGTCGGCGGCGAAGCCTAGGGGGAAATGCGACAGGTGGTCGAACGTCGCGGCGAAGAGGCCAGCCACGAAGAGCACCACGAAGCAGAAGGCAACCTGCACGGCGATCAGGGCGTGCATCAAACGTCGGCGCGCGTGCGGGTTCGATGCGCCGCCGCGCAGCGCGCTCGCCGGGTTCACCTTCGACGCCCGCAGCGCCGGTGCGAGACCGAACAGCAGCGTCACCGCGAGCGTCAGTGCTGCGCCGAACGCCAGTACCCGCCAATCGGCCGGCAGAATGAGGCGCGCAGGGTTATCGGGCGGATTGATACGGCTCACCACGAACGGCGCCGACCACCACGCCAGCCACGCGCCCAGCGCGGCCGAGGCCATCGCCAGCCACGCGCTTTCCACCAGCACCAGTTGCACCAGACGTGCGCGCCCGGCGCCGATCGACACGCGCAGCGCCATCTCGCGCGCCCGCGCGGCGGCCTGCGCGGTCATCAGATTCGCCACGTTAGCACAGGCGATCAGCAGCACCAGCGCCACCAGCACTCCCATGGCGGCGAGCGCCGTGCGGTATGTCTGCTGCAGTCCCGAAGCGCCCGCAGCGGCCGGCTCCAGCACCACTCTCTGCTTCAGGAATCGCTCAATACTCTCGGGGGTTTCGTCCTTGAAGCCCTTGGAGCGCTCCTTCTCAAACGCGTACGAAACGGCATCGAGCTTCGCGCGCAGGGGCTCGAGCGCGATGCCCGGCCGGACCCGCGCCAGCGTGCGCATCCAGGTCCAGTCGTCGCGCGTCACGCCGGGATGCATCATCGTTGGCAGGAAGATGTCGGTGACCGTGCCCGGCTCGGTGCCGGTGAACGGCGCGGGCCCCACCCCAACGATCAGGAAAAGCGACTCGCCCAATTGAAAGGTGCGGCCGACCGCCTTCGGGTCCCGCCCGAAGCGACGTTTCCAATAGTCGTAAGAGAGCACGGCGTACGGGTGCGCGCGCGGTTTCAGGTCGTCGTTCTCCGTGAAGAGGCGGCCGGCTGCGGGCCGCAGTCCGAGGGAATCGAACATCCAGCCGGATACATACTGCAGGTTGGTTTTTTCCATCTCGGCGTCCGACCTGTAGGTCAAGTCCGTTCGCTGTGTATAGGAGATCGCCAGCAGATCCGCCTGCCCCTTGACCGCGTCGCGCATCAGCCGGAATGAGGGATACGGCCAATCCGTTGACATGACGGGCTTATCGTCAACCAGGTCGCTGCCCTGCCGTACCACCGCGTACAGTTGCTCCGGCGCCGCCACCGGCAGCGGCCGCAGCAGCAGTGCGTCGATCAGCCGGAACGCCGACGTGCACGCTCCGATCGCCAGCGCGAGCGAAAGTACTGCCGCCGCGGACGTCACCTTGTGCTTGAGAAACTGGCGCCAGGCGAAAATCGTGTCCGCCCGGACCGAATCCAGCCATGCCAGCACACGAAAGTCGCGGCATTCCTCGCGCGTGCGCAGCGCGGCGCCGAACGCTCTGCGCGCTTCCGCCGGATCGCGCCCCTGCTCGACGGCCTCCGCGATGTGCGACTCAAGTTCCTCGGCGATTTCCCGGCTCACACCCTCGCCGCGAAATACATTGGCCATGCGCGACCACAACGACATATCAGACCGTCCTCAAAACCCGATTCACCGCCGCCGTTACCGCCTGCCAGCGCGACTCCTCCGCTTCCAGCTGCTTCCGCCCGGCCGTGGTGAGCTCATAATTTCGCGCCCTCCGGCCCGTGGTCTTGGTCACCCACTGAGCGCGGATCCACCCGGCCTCCTCCATGCGGTGCAGCGCCGGATAAAGCGAGCCTTCCTCGGCGTTCAGCACATCGCCCGACCAATCTTTGATGGCGGTCATGAGGGCATACCCGTGCAGTCGCGGCCGCCGGGAGAGGATCTTCAGGACGAGCAAATCGAGCGAACCCTGCAGAGAGTCGGTCTTTGGCATACTTAGACTTCTGATTATACAGACGTCTGGGGCGAAAAATCGTTAGCAGGCCCATCGGGCTCTCCTTGACGCTCTAGGAAAAGTTGTCTATTATTGTCTCCTAGGCGCTCTAGGAATGAAGGAGCGGCATTTATGAAGATCTTCCGGCGCAAGAAATTCGAAAGCGAAATGGACACCGAGCTCGGCTTCCACATCGACGCCTATGTAGACGATCTGGTCCGCTCCGGCATGGATCGCACCGAGGCCGGACGCCGCGCCCGCGTTGAGTTCGGCGCGGTCGAGGCCACCAAGGACGAATGCCGCCAGGCCTGGGGCTGGCAACGCTTCGATGAACTTCGCGCAGACCTTCGCTACACCCTCCGCGGCCTCCGGCGAAACCCCACCTTTTCAGCCATCGCGATCCTCTCTCTTGCCCTCGGTATCGGCGCCAACGCCGCCATTTTCGGGCTGGTGGATGCCGTTATGCTCCGCCTCCTGCCGGTTCGCGACCCCGGCCGCCTGGTATTCATTCAGAACGTGGGAACCGAAGGAGCTAACGGCGGTCCTCCATACCCCTGCTTCGAACTCCTCCGCGGCCGGGCCCGCAGCTTCGAAAGCATGGCGGCATTCAGCCCTTCCAGCATGGGAATCGACATCGATGGGCGCCGCGAACAGGTCCGGGGCGTGTATGTGTCCGGCAATTTCTACAGCCTGCTCGGCATCGAGCCCCTGGCTGGTCGAACGCTTTCGGCCGCCGACGACCGGACGGTGGAGCAAGGCGGCCCGGACGGTCCCGTCGCGGTAATCAGCCGCGCCTATTGGCGGCAACGATTCGGCGGCATTCCGTCCGTGATAGGCAGAACGATTCGCCTGTCCAATTTCAGTGTCACCATCGTCGGCATTATGCCTTCCGGCGTCATGTCCCTCGAACCGGGGCGACCGATTGACATCGCC
>Ga0182016_10000963_pt1 | contig 35413 bp, 30 predicted proteins | sample 712S2MmetaG_FD_120491 | JGI IMG/M metagenome (GOLD analysis project Ga0182016, IMG submission 120491) | Permafrost microbial communities from Stordalen Mire, Sweden - 712S2M metaG | ecosystem: Environmental > Terrestrial > Soil > Wetlands > Permafrost | place: Sweden: Stordalen | collected...
AACTGGTAGCTGGACCGCGGCTGCACCTAACACTGGCCGAACTTTTGAGTATACTTATGCAACCGGTACTTCATTGTCTGCGTCCACACCTATATCGTTTTCAATCAATGCTGTTACCAACCCGACAGCTTCAACCGGCGGAACATTCTATGCCCGTATTTTTACTTTTAACTCTAACAGTGGTGCTGGTAGTGCCACCCAGTGGCTAACCACTGCTAACGGTAGTGACAACACTAATTACTATGACTATGGTGGCATCGCTTTAGCCACTACTCAATCAATCATTGTAACCTCTAAGGTTCAGGAGCAAATTGCCTTCTGTGTCTACGTTACTTCTTGTGGCACACAGGCCAATATTCTCTTAGGTGATACTCACGACGTATTATCGACTACAGCCCCGGCTGTTGATAAAACCACTACCTACAGTCTCAGCACAAACGCCTCGCATGGAGCAGTAGTTTATTTGAAAGGCGCTACTCTTACCTCTGGCGGTAATACCATCCCAGCAGCTACCTCAACACCGTTGCTCTATACTAGCGGAGCTGACTTCTTCGGCTTATGTAGCTACAATACTTCAACTTCTGTCGGTTCGGCACCAACGGTTACCACGAGCTATATTGGTACCTCGAACAGTGGTACATGTTCAGGAACAGTTACCGATACTGGCGGTACCCTTGTTACAACCTCTCTTGGTTCACCGTATGCCACTTTTGGGTTCAACAGCGCCAATACGACCTCTACTTATGGCGACCAACTTTCCAGTATCGCTGCCCCTGGAGCTAGCATTAATCAAGTTGTTCTGGCCGCCGGTGTTAGCGTTACTCAGGCATCAGGTATCTATACAACCACTTTACAATTAATAGCAACAGGCACTTATTAGTTGTAGTTATTACAACGTAATTGCTTGCATTTACTTTGAGGTAGGTATACATTTCTAGTTAAGGTTAAATAAAAATAAAAAAACAATTATATATGAAATCATTTTTGAAACGCTCAGCTCCAGCTTATGTAGCTCTTCTTTTTCTAGTGGCAATCGTTCTACCCACATTACTAGTAACTGGTGGCAAGGTATTTGCCACTAACCAAATACAGTCAAGATCTATTCAGATGAGTGATGATACCACTAATACCAGTGGCGGGACGGCAAGCTATCTTGTGCAGTTTAATGTTGCATCAACTGCGGTAGTCCAAGCCATTATTGTTGATTTTTGTAATACCGACCCAATTCCTGGCGATATATGTACCATCCCAACCGGTTTTACTGTTGGTTCTACCTTTACTCCCGGTACTAACACCGCATCTGGGTGGACAGCGGCAACAGCTAACAGTAATCGAACCTTTGAATTATCCAATGCCAGTGGTGGAAGTTTGTCCTCTGGTGCCACGGTATCATTTACCATCACAGGGAATGTTAATCCAACTGTTACTGGTACATTCTATGCACGTATACTTACCTTTGCGACTCCCACTCTAGCTACCACGTGGCTGGGCACAACAGATGGCAGCAGTCTATCTGGATTTACTGATTATGGTGGTATCGCCTTAGCTATCACTCAACCAATTCTGGTTACTTCGAAGATTCAGGAACAAATCAGTTTCTGTGTCTATGTCACAAGTTGTGGAACACAGGCAGTTATCAACCTAGGTGACGCCCATGACGTGCTATCTATATCGGCGCCGTTTGTCGATAATACATCCACCTATAGCCTTAGTACGAACGCATCGCACGGAGCAGTAGTATATATGAAAGGGACAACCCTGACATCTGGCAGTAACACTATTCCTGCAGCCGGAGCGACACCGTTTCTATATAACACTACAGGCATAGATTTCTTCGGAGTCTGTAGCTACAACACCTCAGGTGAAGTGCCAACGGTTGCAACAGACTATATAGGCACCTCGAACGGTGGTACCTGCGCTAGCACAGTCAGTGACACTGGCGGTACAGGTGTTATAACCTCATTGGGTACTCCTTACGCAACATTTGGGTATAACGCGACTAACACAACGTCTACATACGGTGATCTACTGGCTACACTTGTATCTCCTGGCGCCACTGTCAATCAAGTTGCTCTTGGAGCTGGCGTTAACGTTACTCAGCCATCTGGTATCTATACAACTACCATTCAGCTGATTGCTACTGGTACTTACTAGGAGTTTTTAAAAAAGGCTATGGCGATAAAGTATCGGCGCATAGCCACTATATTGTTTAGTCTAATAGTAATACTTGGTTGTTTGAATGGGTTCGTTGGAGCCGACAATACCGAAGTTCAAAGCCGTTTTGATCAGATGGCCGATTCTTCGGTATCAGCCGATACTACCCACAATTTAGGCTTTACCCTAGACAGTAGTGCTAGTGCTCTTGGCTCAATCGAGTTTCAGTTCTGCTCAAATAATCCGTTGGAGGGTACACCCTGTACGCCGCCAACAGGTTTTTCAATAAGTGGCGCTACTCTTTCAAGCCAAGCAGGTAACACTGGTTTTAGTGTCTCCCCACTGACTTCTGCCAACGATTTAATACTTTCAAACGGTTCTGTCATTAATTCACCAAGTTTATCACCGAATCTCTATATAATGACGGGCGTTGTTAACCCCTCTACGGTCGGTACTTTCTATATTAGAATCTACACCTACTCCTCATTGGATGCGACAGGTATACCAACAGAGACTGGTGGAGTCGCGCTTTCGACTGCAGTCGGCTTATCGGTAGTTAGCTATGTCCCGCCATTTCTCGAATTTTGCGCCGGTGCAGTAATTTACAACAACGATTGCTCAACAATCGTTAACTACATCGTCAATATGGGCGACATAGCCGATAACCAAACCGCTGTAGCAACTTCTCAGTTTTTAGGGGCAACTAATGCCAGTGGTGGTTATAGTGTTAGTGTAACCGGTACAACTCTAACCTCAGGTAATAACACGATACCTTCATTGTCTACCCCCAGCCCATCGATAATCGGCCAGGACCAGTTTGGAATGAACTTAAGAGTTAACGATATCCCCAGCTTTGGTAGTGATCCGATTGGGGAGATAGATCCACTCTCACCAACACCGGTGATTGCCAGTAATTATGATGCACCTAACTTCTATACTTTCAACAATAATGATAGCTTAGTATCGATTCCACGCCCCTCGTTACCAGTAACATATACTGTTGGTTATATAACCAATGCTTCCGCCGGGCAACCTGTTGGGGTCTACACCACAACCCTTACTTACATTTGCTTGGCTAACTTTTAAAGTATATGTTATTATTGATTTAAATTAAGAGGGTAACAAATCAATGAAATCAAAGATTACGGCAATAGTATTCTCGACCATTGCCAGTTTTGTATTGTTTGCGGCACCTTATGCTTCGGCAGCCAGCGAGGCTACCGGCTACACCATATCACCAGTAGAAACTGAAATTACCGTCAATAAGGGTACGAGCCAAAGCGTTGAGTTATCTGTTCAAAACCCAGCCAACACCACAGTTAGCGTTAAAGCCGTTATCAACGATTTTGTTGCTAGTAATGACGAATCTGGTAACCCCAGACTGATTCTTAATTCTAATTCTCAGCTTCCAGCAAATAATTTTCTTTCACTAGTCAGTCCAATCCCTAACATAACTCTAGGCCCTCTCCAGAAGGTTTATTTCCCAGTTAATATTACTGTACCGATAAACGCTAATTCTGGAGGTTATTACGGCGCAGTTCGCTTTGAACCAACTAGCATCAACCAAACTGGTAACGTCGGTCTAACGGCTAGCGTCGGCTCGATCTTTTTGATCACTGTTCCAGGTAATTTGATTGAGAAATTGAGTCTAACCCAACTGTCTGCTGCCGACAGTAAGGGTAATCCTTCGAGTTTCCTAACATCGGGCGGAGTATCAATACTAACTCGTTTAGATAACACCGGTAATATACAGCTTCAGCCTTTTGGTAATATTGTTGTGAAGAATATGTTTGGGCACATAGTTGGGTCCTATCAGTTTAATAATGCTGTTCCACGAGCCAACATTCTGCCAGCTAGCATTCGAAAGTTTGTTAACCCGCTAACTGGTCACAGTTTCTTTGGAAGATATACAGTTATTGAAACTGTCGCTTATCAACAGGGAACGGGTAATTACATTACAACCAGCGCAACTTTCTATTACTTCCCAGTTTGGTTCCTGATTCTTGTTGTAGCTATTGTCGCCTTACTTGCAGTTGGTATTTACTGGTTAGGCTATCGACGCCGAGCCGCCGCCGCTCCTAAAAGAAAATAGACATTCTTTTTCTATAACGCTTGCGCTATTATTAGATAGACTAAGGCGTCTATGAAGATATTCCAAACAAACAATAAACTGCCAATTTATCTACTACCACTGCTACTCATTGGCTGTTTGATAGCTTTAACCTCTGTACCTGCTGTCCATGCCGTTGTTAATCCTCAGAACGGGGCTGTGGGGCTTGAGGGGACGATTAATGGGCCCCCGCCATCGGTGGCCGCTACCATTACAACACCCGGAAGCGGACAGTCTTTTACTACTCTCCCGATCACCGTCTCGGGACTGTGCCCCAGCGGTCTATTAATCAAGGTTTTTGACAATAATATTTTCGCTGGCTCTGCGGAATGTAGCAGCGCTAGCTACGAGCTAAAGGTAAGTTTATTTGATGGTGCCAATAGTTTGGTTAGCATAGATTATGATGCGCTTGATCAACAGGGGCCAAACTCTAACACCGTGGTGGTAAGTTATACGAGTGCCCAGTTTACGAACTTTGGTACTCAACTAACTATATCCAGTAACTATTCCCAATTAGGTTCTAGCCCAGGAACACAGTTGTCTTGGCCGATTACTATTAATGGTGGAACCAGTCCATACGCTCTTAGTATTGACTGGGGAGATGGAACGCCCTCAAAGCTTATGAGTGTAACTAGCGCCGGACCACTTTCGCTGACCCACACCTATCAACTTTCTGGCACCTATACGGTCACAGTTCAAGCTACAGACAAGAATGGTCAACCGGCGTTTCTTCAAGTGGTAAGCGTTATCAGTGGACCAATCCAGAAGTTGGCTAGCACTGGTGGCACCTCAACAACTACAAAAACTGAAATTATAACTATATCGATTTGGGCCAAAATTGCTATGCTTTGCCTACTAATACTAATTATCATTGCTTTCTGGGTCGGCAGACGCTATGAACTTATATCGATTAGACGCAAAATCGAAAAAAGTGATAGGGCTAACCAGTAACCTGGACCAAGCGCCCTATATTTGCTAATATAGTCAGACTATGTCAAAAAAAGTTTTTGTTGGGATGTCAGGTGGAGTCGATAGCTCGGTAGCTGCTGCTCTATTAAAAGACCAGGGCTACGACGTTACTGGGGTGTATATGAAGAATTGGACCAAGGATCTGCCTGGACTAATCTGCCCCTGGAAACAAGATTATCAAGATGCAAAACGAGTTGCCGTTCAACTAGGCATTCCGTTTAAAGTCTATGATTTTCAAAAAGACTACCGTCAAAAAGTAGTTGATTATATGACTAGTGAGTATAAAAAAGGCCGTACGCCTAATCCTGACATTATGTGTAACCAAGAGATCAAGTTTAAGCTATTTCTAGATACGGCCCTAAAAGATGGTGCTGATCTTATTGCCACCGGTCACTACGCCAGGGCCAAAAACGGCAGATTATTTGTAGCCAAAAATAAAGACAAGGATCAAACATATTTTCTATACCGGGTCGGGTCAAAGGCTTTAGCAAAAACTCTAATGCCAATTGGAGAATTTAACTCTAAAGCCGAAGTCCGAAAACTAGCCAACAAATATCAGTTAGTAACCGCTAACAAGAAAGATAGCCAAGGGATTTGTTTTGTTGGTAAGGTTGGTATCAAAGATTTTCTACTGTACGAATTGGGCGCGCAACCACGGGGGCCAATAATTGACCAAAATAACAAGGTAATTGGCGAACACGATGGGGCTATCTTCTACACTATAGGTCAGCGTCACGGTCTGGATATTGGGGGAGGTCTGCCTTATTACGTTACCGGTAAAGATATCAAGAAAAATGAAATATATGTAACAACCGATCTGCAGGACGATGCTCTATGGAAAAACGAAGTTAGTCTAACGGATATTTTTTGGATTAGTGGTTTAGCGCCCGCTAAGACCACTAAGCTTCAAATTCGCTTAAGATACCGCTTACCCCTCGTGGCCATTGACCAGCTTATAAAAAACGCTAGCGGTAACTGGCAAATAAAGTTAGCCGAGCAGGTTCGAGCAATTACTCCAGGGCAATCGGCGGTAATTTATACTGGCGACCAGGTACTTGGTGGCGGCGTTGTTGTTTAAAGATATAGTCGCGGGAAAATAAGTGGCATAATCGGCTAGCTGCTTTATACTAGAGAAAGCAGTTAATATCCGTTAAAAAAATGGCAGAACAGACCAAACCACAAGCACGAAGAATATCTCTAAGCAATACCGCAGTCCTGCTGGTGTCTACGGCTTTTTTTGGTCAACTTCTTGGTCTGGTTCGTACCAAACTAGTTAATGCTAACTTCCCGCCTACTGGGCCGGGAAGCACTGACTCTTATTTTGCTGCCTTTAATATCCCGGATTTTTTCTTTTTTACTTTGGCGGCCGGTGCACTGGGAGTAGCTTTTATGCCGGTACTGGCCGATCGACTTCACAAAGGTGACAAAAAAGGTATGTGGGAACTGTCGACTAGCCTAATGAATTTACTAGTAATAATAATGGCAGTCGTATCGCTTATTATATTTGTCTTTGCCGAACCGCTGGTTCACTATATCATCTCGCCGAATCTTACACCCCAACAACTCCATAATACCGTCACTATAATGCGTTTTTTGGCACTTAACCCTTTACTATTTACAATATCTGGAGTTTTAACTGCGACCCAGCAAACCATGGGACGGTTTTTCTTTTATGCTGTTGCGCCCTTAGCTTACAATCTATCGATAATTGCGAGCATCTATGTCTTTAAACACAACATTGGATTAGTTGGACTTGGCATTGGCGCTCTAGTTGGTGCCGTCTTGCAGCTTGGCATTGTCTCTTTGGGGCTATTTAATACCGGCTTCCACTGGTCCTCAAAGATTGTTTGGCGAAACTCCGATTTTCATAAAATCCTAAAAAACCTTCCGCCACGTTCTCTCGACCAAGGCATCGATCAAGTGGAAGACATTATTCAAACACACTTTGCTCGGCGACTGGGTACCGGTTACATTAGTTATTACAATAACGCCTATACACTGTCTACAGCTCCAACTTTTCTGATTGGTACAGCGATATCAACGGCCGCTTTCCCCCAAATGAACAATCGTCTAGCCCAAGGCCGACCAGATCTATTCCGCAAAGAATTTTTAAAAATTTTACAGGCCATGATCTGGGTGGCTGCCCCAGTATCGATAACTAGTTATTTTCTTCGAGGCTATCTTGCCCGATTAATTTTTAGTAAAAACGCTCCACAAATTTCCATAATTTTTGGTTTTTTGGTGCTGGCGATATTCGCCTCAACCCTCTACACTCTAATGTCTCGGTGGTTTTACTCCCAAAAAGACACCATAACTCCGTTACTGGTATCGATCTTTATAGTTTTCCTGGATATTATTCTGGTATCTATTCTAGCTAGGCCTTCAACTTACGGGATGAGCGGGCTAGCTATAACACAATCGGTTGTGGCGATGACCGAAGTCGTCATTCTAGCTGTAATCATGTTTATTCGTGACCGTAAGCTATTCGGCTATGAGTTTGTTCGTAGTATTGGCCGAATAATTTCGGTAACTGGTTTTTCGGCAGCGGCCGGGTTTTTAATGGTTCAACTGCTGCCTCTAGGTGTCAACGACCGCGGATTTATTACGCTGGGCGGTAAACTTATCTTAGTTTTTGGTGTCGCAGCAGTAGTGCACATTACCATGTCGGCACTATTTGGTCTTAATGAAGCCAAAGTAATATTCAGGCGAATACGTCGATTAATTCTTCAACCCATCAAAGAACAATTTTAAACTAGCCCATAGGCGCTGTTATAATCTTTAAACCATGAACCAAGACCATATTCGCAACTTTTGTATAATTGCTCATATCGATCACGGTAAATCTACTCTTGCCGATCGCCTGCTAGAAATTACCGGGACGGTAGATAAGCGTCTTATGAAAGCTCAACTACTCGATAAGATGGACTTAGAGCGGGAGAAGGGCATTACGATTAAACTAGCCCCAGTAAGGATGCGCTACCACGATTATGAGCTAAATCTAATTGATACGCCTGGTCACGTCGATTTTAGTTATGAGGTTTCTAGAAGTCTAGAAGCCTGCGAGGGTGCAATTTTGGTAGTTGATGCCACCCAAGGCGTACAGGCCCAAACCTTGGCCAATGTCTATCTAGCGATCGGGGCTAATCTAAAAATAATTCCTGTCTTGAATAAAATTGATCTACCAAATGCCAATCCAGATAAAGTAGCCGCAGAAATAATTGGCTTACTAGGCTGTAGCAAAGAAGATATTTTACATATTAGCGCTAAAACAGGGGAGGGAGTTGATTTATTACTTGAAGCAATCGTCAAACAAATTCCATCTCCCCGGGGAGATAGTGATAAACCGACTCGGGCTCTTATTTTTGATAGCTACTATGATGACTATCGCGGGGTAGTACTTTACGCCAGGGTGGTTGATGGTCAGATAAAAAAATCTGTCGGTATACATATGATTTCGGCGGGTAGCGATGGTCTGGCTCTAGAGGTTGGTAGTTTAACTCCGGAAATGTCGGCTAAAGACACACTAACTGCCGGGGAGATCGGCTATATAGTTACCAATCTTAAAACAACCCGCGAAGCTAAGGTTGGCGATACCGTGACCCTAATCGATAGACCAGCAACCGAAGCCCTGCCTGGCTACAAGAACGTTCAGCCGTTTGTCTATGCTGGATTTTTCCCAGACAGTAACGAGAATTATCTAACCCTAAAAGAAGCTATCGATCGGCTTAGCCTTAGCGACTCGGCCCTGCAGTTTACTCCGGAGAATTCTCCGGTTTTGGGCTACGGCTTTCGGGTTGGTTTCTTAGGTTTATTACACATGGATATTGTCCGGGAGCGACTTGAGCGCGAATATGACCTGGAGCTAATTATTACAAACCCCTCAACCGACTACCATGTTGGTCTAACTACGGGAGAGGAGATAATTATCAAATCAGCCTCTGACTTGCCGGATGTTAGTAAAATCGTTGAGATCAAAGAGCCTTGGATAAAAGGCGAGTTGGTTTGCCCGATAGACTACGTTGGTGCCGTTATCCAACTAGTTGCAATGAAGCGTGGCCTACAAAAAAACCTCAGTTTCGTGGATGCTGAGCTGGCAATAATCGATTTTGAAGCACCGCTGGCTAATTTACTAACCGATTTTTATGATCAACTAAAGAGTTTAACTTCAGGCTACGGTTCTTTTAATTACGAACTGGATAATTACCGCACCGAGGATCTTGTTAGGTTGGATTTCTATGTGGCCGGAGACCGGATAGACGCTCTTAGTATCATGGTCCACCGCAGTGAATCGATAAGACTAGGCAAAGAAGTTGTTGAAAAGCTTAAAGATGTTATCCCAAAGCAAAACTTCCAAGTTAGTTTGCAAGCTGGCGTCGGTGGAAAATTTATAGCTCGCGAAGACATTAGTGCCTACCGTAAAGATGTAACAACCGGACTTTATGGTGGTGATGTTTCTAGAAAGAAAAAAGTCTTGGCTAAGCAGAAGAAAGGTAAACAGCGTTTAAAAAGATTTGGTCGAGTCGATATACCCGCCGACGCTTTTACAGTCATGCTAAAGCGTGATTAACTCTGTTACAATTAAATGTAAATGAACGCCGAACAAATCCGAGCCGCCTACCTAAAGTTTTTTGAGGACAAAGATCACGCTATTATCCCAAGATCTTTGTTGGTGCCCCAGAATGACCCGACCACCCTTTTTACCGGTAGTGGCATGCAGCCATTAATTAGTTATCTTCTTGGTGAGCCACATCCTGCTGGTGAGAGACTTGTCGATAGCCAACCCTGTCTTAGGGCTCAAGATATTGAAGAGGTTGGCGACAATCGGCACACCACTTTTTTTGAAATGCTTGGTAATTGGAGTTTGGGTTCCTATTTCAAAGCCGAACAACTACCTTGGTTCTTTGAGTTTTTAACAGATATTGTTGGCCTAAACCCTGACAAACTATTTGTTACCTGCTTTATAGGTGACAGCGACTACGACATTGCCAAAGATAGTGATAGTGCCCAGATTTGGGAGAAACTTTTTGCCAGTAAAGATATTGAAGCTAAGCAAGTCGAGATTGGGAGTGAAGAAAATGGCTATAAGGTTGGAATGAATGGTGGCCGAATCTTTTATTACGATGCCAGCAAGAACTGGTGGTGTCGAGCCGGAAAAATCAGCTTGATGCCAACCGGTGAGCCGGGCGGCCCAGACAGTGAAGTCTTCTATCGTTTTTACGAGCGCGATCACAACGAGCAAGAAAAACGAAAATATGGTGAATTTTGCCACCCCAACTGTGACTGCGGACAATTTCTAGAAATCGGCAATAGTGTCTTTATGGAGTACCTAAAAACTGATCAGGGTTTCACGAAGCTACCCAAACAAAATGTTGATTTTGGTGGTGGACTAGAGCGTATTGCAGCGGCTGCACTGAGTGATGGCGACGTTTTCAGGGTGAGTATTCTTTGGCCAATCGTGGCCAAGCTTCAAGATCTAAGTGGTAAAGACTACGATAATTACACTCAGAGTATGAGAGTCATAGCCGATCACTTAAGGGCTGCAACTTTTCTTGCCGTCGATGGCATCGTTCCAAGTAATAAAGAACAGGGATATGTAATGCGCCGTTTACTGCGCCGAGCAATTCGTTTTGCTTTTGAGCTTGGCGTAGAACAAAATCTCTGCAGTGAAATTGTACCGATAATTACAGCCTTGTACCAGGATTCGTACCCCGAGATTAATGATGCCAAAGATAGAATTATTGACGTCCTAGTCAGAGAAGAAAAGATATTTCGACAAACACTTCGTAAGGGCTTAGCAGTCTTTAGTGCGACCCTGGCGAGTGGCAAGAATGTTAGTGGAGAGGATATTTTCAAACTCTATGATACCTATGGATTCCCAGCCGAGTTATCTAAAGAAGAGGCTTATAAACACGACGTAGCAATTGACGGTAACGCTGATAGTGAATTCGAACGACTAATGGATAAACAGCGCGATCGTTCTAGGACAGCAACTAAGGGCGAGTTCAAGGGCGGACTGGGTGGTCAGACCCTTCAGCACAAAAAATATCATACGGCCACCCATCTGATGTATGAGGCACTTCGCCAAACGCTTGGTGACCATGTTATCCAACACGGTAGCAATATAAACGAAGAGCGCCTGCGGTTTGATTTTTCTCACCCCGATAAAATGACGCCAGAACAAATCAAGCAAGTCGAGGACATTGTTAATCAGCAGATAGAGCGTGATTTAAAGGTTAGTTTTGAAGAACATCCAACTAGCGAAGCGATTAATGACCTGCATGTTCTTGGCGCTTTTGGTGATCGCTACGGCGATGTAGTTAAGGTTTATAGGATGCAGGCCGATAATGACAAAGAACCATTTAGTTTAGAAATATGCGGCGGTCCACACGTTGATCGCACCGGGCAGTTAGCTGAAGATAATAAGAAATTTAAGATAATAAAAGAAGAATCCAGCTCGGCTGGGATCCGGCGTATTAAGGCCGTTCTTCAGTAAACCTTAACCTCCTATCGTGGTATAATCTGATAAGATTATGCTTGATAAATTTAAAAGTCTAACGAAGGGTGTTGCTGGCAAAGCATCTAGTGGTATTTCTGGTGGCATTAGTGGCATAAAAAGTGCCCGTTCAAAGCGTAAATCATCAGAAGACTATCTTGTAGCTCTCGATATTGGTACCGAATACGTTAAAACACTTATCGGCCGAGTTGTTGGTAATGGTGTAGAAATTATTGGCGTCGGCAGGGCCCACCAAAGCCTTAGTGATATGCAGGCTGGGGCAATTGCCGATATTGCTAGCGTAGTTGACAACTGCGATAAGGCTTTAGCTCAAGCTGAAGAACAAGCTGGGGTATCAGCTCGGAGTGCCGTGATTGGTATCGCCGGCGAGTTGGTTAAAGGTACGACTAAAGCTGTAAAGTTCACTCGGAAAGACCCCAATAAACCGATGGATCTAGCTGAAGTTGAACAGATAATAAAACTCGTTCAACAAAGAGCAGAGTTTAGTGCCAAAGAATCACTAGCTTTGGAACTTGGCGGTAAAGACGTTGAAGTGCGACTGGTTAACAGCGCTTTAGTTAGTATTGATATTGATGGCTATAAGGTTACTAATCCCATCGGTTTTCAAGGTAAAGAAGTCTTAGTCCAACTCTACACCGCTTTCGCGCCACTTATTCATATTGGGGCACTAGAGCGTACAGCTCAAGAACTAGATCTAGATTTGCTGGCAGTTGCCGCAGAACCGTTTGCTGTTGCTCGCAGTGTGATTGGTGATGACCCCAATGCTACGATGAGTGCCATCTTAATGGACGTTGGTGGTGGTACGACCGACATTGCTCTAATAGATGAAGGGGGAGTACAAGGCACTATAATGTTTGGGATAGGCGGCCGAGCCTATACTAGGAGTATTGAGAGAGAACTGGGCACGAGCTTCTCGGCATCAGAAGACTTAAAGATAGGTCTTGGCAATAAGACGTTGCCGGCAAATAAGGTCCCAGCTGTCGAACAAGCTCTGCGCAAGACCCTCGATGTTTGGGCAAGCGGTGTTGAACTAGCTTTGAGCGAATTTACTACTGTCGACAATCTTCCCCACCGTGTTCTGCTATGTGGTGGTGGCTCATCGTTGGCGATGTTAATGGAAGAACTGCATACCTCAACTTGGTATAGGCAGCTACCATTTACCAAAAGACCACAGGTAGAATACATCAATCCCAAAGAGGTTGTTGGTATAATCGATACTACTGGCGACGCAAATGACCACACCTTTATTACTGCCATGGGGCTACTAAGAGTGGGACTTGATACAATGCTGCAGGCTAATTCTACGCCAACCAATTCTGTTCGTGAGAAACTTGATAGGATGTTAAGAGTATGAGTACCACTAAAGATACCATTTATATTGATGTTGATGATGAGATTACTTCTATCATCGATAAAGTTCAAAATGCCCAAGAAGGTCTCGTTGCCCTAGTCCTGCCAAAGCGCGCTGCTATGCTGCAAAGCAGTGTAAATATGAAACTTCTAAAACGGGCTTCTGAGAAATCTAAGAAAAACTTAGTGCTTATTACAACCGAAGCTGGCCTGCTACCCTTAGCTAGCTCTGTGGGCATCTATGTCGCTAAAAACCTACAGTCAAAGCCGGAGATTCCGAAAGTAGCGGCAGCTAGCTCTGCTATAGATGAATTAGTAAAAGCCGGTGACGAAGAGCCTAAGAGTGACTTTGACCCAAAAGCAGCTGGCGGTTTGGCTGTAGGTGAATTAGCTGGAGACAGCCTTGACGATAAGGTACCAGCTAAACCCGAGTTAACCCCACTAGCGTATAAGCGAGCTTCTGACGAAGAAGAACCAGTAATGCTCGATAACAGTGATAAACCTGAAGAGAAAACTGACGATAAAGGCAATAAGGAAAAGAAAGACAAAAGTCTGAAAGTTCCAAATTTTGAGCGATTTAGAACTTGGCTAATCATTGGGGTGATTGTCATAATCCTGCTGATAGTTGGTTTTATTATTGCTAATAAAGTATTACCAAAAGCTCTTATTTCAATTTCAACTAATACCTCATCTGTTAATAGCACTCTAGCCATGACACTCAGCCCAACTACAACGTCATTAAATACTAGTCAACTTATCGTTCCCGCTAATCTGCAACAAACCCAGCAAACTGCCTCTAAGCAAGTTGCTACAACTGGGCAGAAAAACGATGGCACTCCAGCTACCGGCAATGTGTCTTTTACCCTCAACACGGATTGTCAAACTAAAGTACCTAATAATGTAGTAATCCCTGCTGGGGTGGGCATAACTTCAAGCTCTAGTAGTGGTAGTTTCGTATTTATCACACAAAAGGCTGCTAATAATTGGGCTGCAACAAAAACCGCATGTCAGTGGACCAGCAATAGCGTTTCTGTTATCTCTCAAACTCTCGGCTCTCTCGGCTCAAACTTACCGTCTTCTGGAGCTCAATTCAGCGTCCCCAATAGCGCAATTACTTACAGTAGCTCACAGGGTTCTGCTACAGCAGTAGCAATTGGAGGTTCAGCATTCGCTGATGGGCAAAATAATCTCGTCCAAGTTGTTAGTCAGGCAGATATCAATAGTGCAACTGCAGCAATTACTATGCCGGTTAGCTCAACAACAAAATCTACTCTTACAGCTGCTCTGAAAGCTGCTGGTTTTGACCCGATTGTGGCAACATATAGTGCCGGGGCACCGGTCACAACTAATAGTGCCAATGTCGGAGATGCTGCAACTACAGTAACAGTCACTGAAACCATTACCTACACAATGTTCGGAGTAAAAGAGAGTAATCTAAACACGCTAATCACTAACAGCGTTGACCAACAGATTAATACCACTAAACAAACAATCCAGGACACAGGGCTTAATCAAGCTGCTTACACTAACTTTGTCCCAACATCTGGCGGGGGAACCATAACTATGACGACTTCTTCGACGGTAGGGCCACACCTTAACATTGCTGCGCTAAAAGCCCAGATAGCTGGCATGAAAAAGGGTGACCTTGAAACTACCATAGAACAGAACCCCGGAGTAACTGGAGTGACTGTAAAATATAGCCCATTCTGGGTTTCTGGGACTCCGAAGAATATTACCAAGATAACTATTGACGTAAAAAAGGCCACATGACATTGACTGGGACGCTTAGCGGGGCGGTGATGGCTTTAGATGTCGGCAACCGTCGTATTGGCGTCGCTTTAGCTCACCCAACCGCTCGTTTAGCTCAACCTTTGATTACTTTAAATCGTAGCGATACAACGTTCGACGATATTCAAAAATTGATCGCTGAACATAACGTTGACCGTATTGCCGTTGGTTTACCTAGAAGCCTAGATGGCAATATAACTCAGCAAACACGTGATACAATCCTTTTTATCAATCAACTAAAAGAAGTTACTACTATCCCTGTGTTCGAGCAAGATGAGGCTTTGACTTCCAAGCAAGCTGAAGCAGAATTAATTGCCAGGGCTAAACCTTACACCAAGGCCGACATTGACGCTCTAGCTGCAACTTATATCTTGCAAGATTTCTTGGGAGGCCACGCAAATGAGTAGGTATAACCTAAACGGTCGTGGCCGCCAACACCGTCTTAAAGTATTTTTGGCTGTCATTGCAGTAATCATACTAATACTTATCGGAATAACTATAATCGTTCGGCAGATCTATAACCGGAACATCCAGCCGCTTAACCATAACCAGAAGAGTCAAATAGTTAATATAAATAACGGTCTGTCATCTCAGCAAATTGCTGATTTGTTAAAGAAAGACAATATAGTTCGAAGTAGTTGGGCTTTTGAATGGTACCTAGATAGCCAAAATTTGCGTAGTGATTTACAGGCCGGGACATATTCATTGTCTTCGAGCCAAAGTGTTGCCCAAATAGTTAAAGTCCTGACTGAGGGCAAGATCGCCACAAATTTAATTACAATCTTACCCGATAAAAGACTCGACCAAATTCGTTCAGATCTAATTAATAATGGTTTTTCGCCGACTACAGTTGATCAGGCTCTTGAGCCGGCCCAATACTCCTTCTTGCCAGTCCTTGCTTTTAAGCCGTCAGCTGCCAGTCTTGAGGGCTTTTTGTATCCAGATTCATTCCAGAAGGATTCCGACACTACACCAGAACAAATCATCCAAGAGTCGCTAACAGAAATGGGGCAACACTTAACTCCCGCTCTTCAATCGGCCTTTGCCAGCGAGGGACTAAGCACCTATCAGGGTATTGTTTTAGCATCAATCGTTCAGCAAGAAGTAAATGGGGTTTCTGACCAAGCTCAGGCCGCTCAGGTCTTCCTTTCACGCTTAAAGATGGGTATGACTCTTGGTAGCGACCAGACAGCTTTCTATGGGTCAATCCTAGCCGGTCAAACGCCCAGTGTTAGTTATGATAGCCCCTACAACACTCTTATTCATACCGGTCTACCACCAACGCCAATCAGTAACGTTAATGCCCAGTCATTGAATGCAGCAGCCCATCCAGCTAGCACTAGTTGGTTATATTTTGTAACTGGTGACAACGGAACAACTTACTTTGAACAAACCGCTCAGCAGCATCAAGCCGATATCAACCAATACTGCCACACTTTGTGTGCTCAAGATAGCCAATAATTAACAACCGCTAATCTGTGGAATGCTTGAAATCGGCCGTAAATATTGATAAAATCATTGCTACACGGTATTTATCGCACAATACCGTTTTTTCGATTCGGTATTTTTTAAAAATACCAAGGAGAATATATTAGTACATCACCTGCATTAACCCAAGAAGCGGTTGTAGCTGACCAATCAAGAAGAAGTTCCGTAGCTCGTGTACGAGCTCTCATACACCGCCCAACAAAGTTGAGTAGACGGGCTATTCGTTATACCCTAGTTGGGATCAATGTTTCGATTTTAGGGGCTGTCTTATTGTTCTTTCTTACCTACAATCAAGGTGGGACGACTAGTAGTTTTGTCGGCTTAAGTTCGGTTAGAAATCCGCAAGCCGATACAAGCGACCCGCTAGACCAACTATCGGCAGCGGATATTGCTGTTGAAGTAGCTGACATGACTAATGTCCCTGAGGCTACAGCTATCCAAAACCAGGCTGAAACGGTCAATGCGCAATTAGCCATAACTCCAGATGAAAATCTTGTTATTGCTAAGCCGCAGGTAGTTGCTACTGCCCTTAAGACTCGTCAAGATATTCAAGAATATATCGTCCAGGCAGGCGACACTCTTGCTAGTGTGGCTGCTAAATTCAACATCACGACTAATAGCATTCTGTGGTCTAATGATTTAAAGTCAACTAACTTGTTAGTCGGATCAAAAATCGTTGTTCCGCCCATATCTGGTATTGTCTACACAATTAAGAGTGGCGATACGGCCCAGAGCTTGGCTCAAACTTACAACGCTAACGCTGATCAAATTACAGCTTTCAACGACGGTGAGATATCTGGACTAACGCCTGGCGAACAAATAGTCATCCCAGCTGGCCAACAGCCCGTTGTACACCCAGCTGGTTATGGCATATATGGTGGGCTAGCTAGTTATGGTGCGAATGGCTATGACTATGGCTACTGTACTTGGTATGTAGCCTCACTGATTTCTGTCCCAAATAACTGGGGTAATGCCAGCTCGTGGGCTTATTATGCTGCTTTGGACGGCTGGACGGTCAGCTCTACACCGACCGTTGGAGCCATAGCCCAGACAGCTTATGCAGCCGGTGGACAGGGACATGTCGCAATTGTGGTTGGCGTATCAGCCGATGGTAGCGAAGTTAACATTGACGACATGAATAACTACGGCGACGGCGGTGGTTGGGGTAAGGTAGGCGGAGCAGTATTAGGACGTGGTTGGGTGGCAACATCTACTTTCCAGAATTATATTACTCACTAACAATCCCCGTAAACCTGATATTCTAATAGTATGTTTATAGATAATGCTAAGGTGAGCGTTCGGGCTGGTGATGGTGGTGATGGCCGCTCCAGTTTTCGACATGAAAAATTTGTAGACCGTGGTGGTCCAGACGGCGGTGACGGCGGTGACGGCGGCAATGTAGTTTTTGTAGCCAGTCTGAGCGAAAATACCCTGGCTAGTTTTCGGTTCCAAAGAGAACTGGTGGCTGAGTCCGGTGCGGCCGGTGGCATGAATAATCGTCACGGTAAAAGAGGCAAAGAATTTCGCATCCGAGTCCCAGTCGGTACGGCAATATTAAGTGAATCTGGTGATTTACTTGCCGATTTAGTAATAAATAATATGGAAGCCGTAATCGCCCAAGGCGGTAAAGGCGGTTTCGGTAATGCTCATTTTGTTAGTTCTGTGCGTCAAGCCCCGAGAGTTGCCGAAAAAGGCGAACCAGGCCAGACAGTAGAAATTAATCTTGAGCTGAAGATGATAGCTGATGTTGGGTTAATTGGTTTGCCCAATGCCGGCAAATCAACCCTACTTAGTATTATTAGTAACGCTAAGCCAGAAATTGCCGATTACCCGTTCACGACCCTTACCCCCAATCTAGGGGTTGTCGATATCGATAAAAAAGATAGCCTGTTATTTGCAGATATCCCAGGTTTGATTGAAGGTGCAGCTGAAGGTAAGGGGCTGGGTGATGATTTTCTGCGCCACGTTGAGCGAACCAGTGTTTTAATACACTTAATCGATGTTTACGGAGAGAATGTAGCTAAAGCCTACTCGACAATCCAAACAGAGTTAAAAAACTATAAGATTAATCTCAGCGATCGTCCTCAGGTAGTTGTATTGACTAAAATAGATGGGCTGGATAAAGATGTTATAGCCATGGTTGAAGACGAGCTAAAGGCCGTTATACCGAAATCAACACCGATATTTACTATCTCTTCCAAAACAAAAACTGGAACGAGTGAATTACTTCGTTATGTTTTAAAGATAGTTCAAAAACAACAAAAGAAGGCAGCTGACAATAAAGAGTTAACCAAGGACGACGTACCGATTATTCGACTTCCTGCAAGTGCTGAACCTTGGAAAATAGTTCAAGAAAAAGACCAGTTTGTTATTTTGGGACGTAAGATAGAACGCTTTGCTATGCGTACAGACTTTTCTAGTGATGACGGGACTCGCCGATTACGTGATATTATGAAAAAAATGGGTATTACTCACGAACTTGCTCGGCAAGGAGCTAAAGCCGGATCAAAAATATCTATAGGTAAGAGTAGACAATATACTCTAATCTACTAAATTGGTTAGACTCTATGAAAACGACATTTTTCTTTTATGATTTAGAGACCAGTGGTTTGAACCCCCGCTCAGCGCGTATTATGCAGTTTGCTGGGCAGCGAACCGACAGCGACCTAAGACCTATCGGTGACCCAGTTAATATTCTGATCAAACTAACTAGTGATATTTTGCCCGATCCTAGAGCAATTTTACTAACCGGTATTACTCCGCAGCAAACTCTAAAAACCGGTATTACTGAGGCCGAATTTCTAAAGATTTTTCATGAGCAGGTAAGCCTGCCGGGAACCATTTTTATAGGCTATAACACCATTCGTTTTGACGATGAGTTCATGCGATTTTTGAATTATAGGAACTTCTATGACCCTTATCAGTGGCAATGGCAGGATGGTCGGAGCCGCTGGGACCTACTAGACGTTGTTCGTATGACCAGAGCCCTAAGACCAGAAGGAATAATTTGGTCTAATGATAAAACCGGTAAAGCCACCAATCGACTCGAGGACTTAACTTCTGCCAATAACATTCCCCATAGTAATGCCCACGATGCTCTAGCCGATGTTAAAGCTACTATTGCGGTCGCTAAGTTGATTCATGATAAACAACCAAAATTATTTGATTATCTCCTTAAAATGCGCCAGAAAAAAAATATCTCGGAACTGGTTCTATCCAAAAAACCGTTTATCTATACCAGCGGAAAATATTCCGGTGATTATTTAAAAACTACTGTTGTTAAACTACTTGTCCCTCATCCGCAGCGCGACGGGGCGCTAGTTTATGATCTGCGCTACGACCCAACACCATTCTCTAAATTGTCCGTCAAGCAACTAGTGGCAGCTTGGAGGTATGATCCCGATAAATCTAAGCCAAGGTTACCGATTAAGACTCTCCAATATAACCGCTGTCCAGCCGTTGCCCCAATGAGTGTTCTTGATAATAAAAGTCGTCAGAGGGTCGGTATTGACCTTAGTAAGGTAACAGAAAACGAACATCGTCTTGCTACAATCACAGATTGGCCCGCGAGAATACTTGAAGCACTAGCTGTAATGGATAACATTCAAGAGCACAAGTACGCAGCGAGAGATCATGACGTTGACGAATCATTGTATGATGGGTTTTTTGGGCCAAGTGATAATAAATTAGCGGTTAAGGTTCATGAAGCTAACGGTGGACAGCTAAGAGACTTAAAGCCAGACTTTAAAGATAGTCGTCTAAATGGGCTACTGCCACTATACCGAGCACGGAATTTTCCAGACACGCTATCTGAAGCAGAAAGGGAATCTTGGGATAGATATCGTTTAGCCAAACTAACCGAGGGCGAGTCAGATAGTCGTCTGGCACAGTTTGAGTCCGAAATTAGTGATCTTGTAAAGAGTAAGCGTTTATCAAAAAGAGAAATCGAGATTATAAATCAGTTAAAGCTCTATGAGACTAGTGTTATATCTTAAGCCGACGATGAGTTGAGACAATGACAGATGTAACGATTATCCAGTTACGTAAGATATGATGGCGTAACATAAGCCAAAGACTAATAACGGCAACCATCATAGCGGAGCTTAGAATTATCCAGCCGAAAAACGTTATTTGAATGTCTGTTCCCGGTACTAGTCCGGACACAATAAATGTCTGCATAAGACAACTCTCAATTTATATTACTTATATTATATATAATTGCTAGTAAGTCAAATATAATAAATAATATGTTTATGCTTAGATTATTTTTTTTGAAGCTAGGATTGAATATATTATCGCCGTTTGGGCATTCCAGGGTTTACAATACTAAGAATGAGATTGTTGGTAATAGAAGACGAAAACAGAATCGCAAAGGCTATCAAGAGCGCGATGGAACAGCATAATTTCGCCGTAGACATCGTATCTGACGCTGATAGTGGCCTTACAGCAGCTATTGACCCCGATTATGACCTAATTATATTAGACCGGATGTTACCGGGTTCCATAGAAGGAATCGATATTTGCCAGAAAGTAAGAGACGCTGATATTCACACGCCTATTTTGCTTTTAACGGCAAGGGGAGAGATTAATGATAAGGTCGAGGGTCTACGGTCTGGGGCTGATGATTATCTAGTTAAACCATTTTCTATGGAAGAACTAATAGCTCGAGCACAGGCGTTACTAAGACGACCGACAAAATCCATCGGGACAATCATTAAGCTCGACGATCTTGAAGTTAATGTTGAGCGCTTTAGCGTAAAGAGAAACAATAAAGACATTGTCCTTTCTTCGAGAGAGTTTAAGCTACTGACTTATCTTTTGTATAATCAAGGTCAGATATTGTCGAAGGATAAAATTATAAGCCACGTCTGGGATGCCGACTCGCTAATTATGCCAAATACAGTAGAAGTTTATATGGGCTATTTAAGAAAAAAGATTGATAGAGCATTCCCGGATAAAAAATCCTTACTACATACTGTCCACGGCTTTGGCTATAGAATAGGTAAGCCAATAAATGTTTAAGTCAGCAACCATTAAACTCACACTTTGGTACGTATTGATTGTTATGATTCTGTGTCTAATATTTAGTGGGGTAATATATCATTTTAGTAATAATGAACTAGCCGAAGGTCTTCACAAACAGTATCAAGAACTAGTCCCGAACGACCACGATTCAGACGACTACATTACGAGTACGAAGGCCGAAATCGCCGAACAGTCCGGTAATCTTTTTGATAATTTAATATATTTCAATGTCGTCGTGTTCCTCGTTGCTAGTCTGGGGAGCTATGTGTTTGCCAGGAATACCCTAAAACCGATCAAGCGTGCCCACCAATCGCAATTACGGTTTACTACCGATGCCAGCCACGAGCTACGAACACCGCTAACATCAATGAAAGCAGACACCGAGGCGACCCTTATGAGATATCCAGATAATACGTCTCAGCTCCGAAGAGCGCTAACAGATAACCTTACGGACATACAAAAGCTTGATAAATTAACAAACCAATTACTTGAGATATCTAGGTTAGATAGCCCGCACCACATATCAAAAGAAATCGTTGATATCGAGAATGTTATTAAACTGGTCGTAAAATCATTTAACAGGGGAACAAAAGGATTGACCATTGACGTTGATATCCAGTCAACCGCGTGTTATGTTCTGGCTGATGAGCAAAGTATCCGTCAGTTACTGACAATAATCTTAGACAATGCTGTTAAATATAGTTCATCAAAAGGAAGCGTCCAGATTCGGGTCGCTAGACAAAGTAAACATTTACTTATATCGGTTAGCGATAATGGTATCGGGATCCCGAAAGATGATCTAACTCATATATTTGAACGATTTTATCGTTCGAATAACGTTAATACGTCAAAGCGGAAAATTACCGGCTACGGCTTGGGCTTGCCCCTAGCAAAAGATATCGCAGAGTTATATGGTGGCACAATAAGAGTTGCTAGCAAAGAAAATATATCTACAACCGTAACTATTAGCCTACCGTCTTATAAATTAGACCAATAACCTTATCTTAATTAGTTTGACGTAAGATATTTCTCAGAAGATAGTGCTATTAATTTGTAGACGGTATTTTTAATAGATACGGAACACAAAATGATAGATAAGTACGAAACGATCAATTTTTACGATGATACATCGCATCATTATGAGGATTTCTGGATCGGTAGAGATTACGAACATCTGGCAGAGATAATTGCGATTAATAAGCTTCTGGCAAACAGGCGCTACGGGGTTGGTATTGATTATGGCGGTGGTTATGGCCGATTATCTCGTACAATCCTTAAATATTGTGACTTCCTATATTTAGCTGACCCCTCAGACAAACAGTTAGATTTAGCAAAGAAAAAATTACAAAGCGAGCCTAATATAGACTTTATAAAACTAGTTGATGAGGCTGAGATACCTCTTGGTGACAATCTGCTTGATTTAGTTGTTATGATACGTGTCTCTCATCACTTAGTTGACCCGAGTAAAACTCTTGCTGAAATAAAACGTGTACTTAGACCTGGTGGCCAAGCAGTTATAGAAATCGCCAATTCTGCGCACTTTTTAAATCGGCTCAAACACTATCTAAGGTTCCAGAAAATATCCAAAGATCCTATACAAATTGGCATTGCTGCTAATGGGATAAATGATGTGACTCCCTTCGTAAACCACAATCCTAGGTCAGTCGAAGATTTATTTAGGGTGAATGATTTAGAGATTATCGACAAGCTATCAGTCTCAAATCTAAGACATAGATTATTTAAAAGAATTCTAGGCTTATCGGTGATAATTACGGTCGAGGAATTATTACAAAGAAAACTGGCATTTATATCATTTGGGCCGAGTATCATTTATTTAGTAGAAAAAACGCAAGATGCAATATAGATATTATCAATATCCATTAGCCGTATTAATCAGGATTTATTCAGTAAGTGATGAGACAATTAATTAGCTTGAGCCAAGATATTAATCCGAAAGCGATATGAAAAAGATTTTTATAAGTTTAGCCATACTGTTTGTATTTATAATATATAGTGCTGGTATTCGTCACCAAGTACCGGTATTAAAAAAGCCGTCATCATTAATCGCCACTACGGCTCCCACTGGATCTTCAACGACAAGTGGCACCAGTTCCGCGGCAGCTACGACCAGTACTGGCTCCTCGACAACGACAACTACAACTACCTCAGGATCTGCCACCGGGAGTAATTCTAGCTCAAATAGTGGAACATTTAAGGACGGCACCTACACTGGTAGTGTAGCCGATGCTTATTACGGGTCAGTACAGGTTGAAGTGACTATATCTGCAGGTAAAATTACTGCCGTAAAGTTCCTACAATACCCAGATACTCATGCAACATCCGTAGTCATAAACCAGCAAGCTATGCCATACCTAGAACAAGAAGCTATTCAAGCCCAGAGCGCCAAGGTACAGTTAATTTCTGGCGCAACATTTACCTCTCAAGCCTTTATACAGTCACTTAATTCAGCCTTATCACAGGCCTAGACTTAATGAAAAAAACGCAAATAATTATGGGTATGCCTATCACTGTTGAAATAGTAGATGCAGTTAATACCGAAACGATAGACTCGGTATTCAACTATTTTAAAGTTATCGATGAACAATTTAGCACCTATAAGCCCAGCAGTGAGATATCAAAAATTAACGCCGGCCTGCCAGAAAACGAATGGAGTGAAAGCATGCGACTTATTATTGACTTGTGCGAGCAGACCAAGAAGCAAAGTAGTGGTTACTTTGACATCTACTACCGGGGGAAGTTTGATCCATCCGGTCTAGTTAAGGGCTGGTCGGTTAATAACGCTGCCCAAATTTTGCGTAAAACTGGCGTCAAGAACTTTTATATCGAGGCAGGTGGCGACACCCAAGTCAGCGGAATGAATGCTGTGGGGCAGCCATGGGCAATTGGTATTCGTAACCCATTTAAAATTGATGAAATTATCAAAGTTATACAGTTAACCGATCAAGGTATGGCTACGTCCGGGACCTATATTCGCGGGCAACATATCTACAACCCACATAATCATGATCAAGAAATAAACGACATAAAAAGCCTGACGGTTATCGGGGAAAATGTATATGAGGCCGATCGATTTGCGACCGCTGCCTTCGCCATGGGGAAGGGCGGTATTAATTTTATTGAGCAAATGCCCGGGTTAGAGGGATATATGGTCGACTCAGATAAAAACGCGACTTTTACCACTGGCTTTAAAGAGTTTGTAGTTAATAATGCTTAAATTTATTGACAAAATTACTGATGGTATCACGATGTATCGCCTGTTACTCTATTATCTGATTGCTCTGATCGTTGCGGCAATCACTCTTAGTGCGTTTGGTGATCTACACTATAAACCGCTTGATATCGTGCTGTCTTCAGCAATCTTAGTTGCATCTAGCTGGATTATTAATAAAGTATTCGCCCGTATTTTCAACGCACCAATCAACCCAGAATCATCTCTGATTACAGGTCTAATACTAGCTTTAATTATTACGCCAGACCCGACAGGCTATAACATCCTATTCTTACTTGCTGCCTCTGGTTTAGCTATGGCTTCTAAGTACTTGTTAACAATTAGAGAGAAGCATATCTTTAACCCAGCAGCGATAGCGGTCGTGCTGACTGCGTTTGGGCCAAGGCAGACTGCCAGTTGGTGGGTCGGTACGGCCGTAATGTTGCCTTTCGTGGTAATTGGGGGCATATTAATTACAAGAAAAATCCGCCACGAGAGAATGGTAATTACATTCTTTATAGCGACTACCATATCGACAGCTTTTTATGCAATTATTTCCAGAGTCAGTGTTATCAGCAGCCTGCATGACATGATTTTTAGTTCAGCCATCTTCTTCCTGGGTTTTGTTATGCTAACCGAACCGTTAACTTCTCCGCCGACTGCAAAAAAACAGACTTGGTATGGGGCTATTGTAGGTTTTCTATTGCCGCCTCAAGCCCATTTACTTAGTTTTTATACAACCCCGGAACTAGCTCTTGTAATAGGCAATGCGTTTTCGTATTTAATAAGTCCCAAAACTAAATTGTTCCCGATTCTTAAGCAGAAAGTTAAAATTGCCGCCGATACAGCCGATTTTATTTTTAACCCTGGACAAAAATTTACCTACGAGCCAGGGCAGTATCTTGAATGGACTCTGCAGCACGAAAAGACCGATTCACGGGGTAGTCGTAGATACTTTACTCTGGCGTCATCTCCGACCGAGCCTAACCTAAGAATTGGCGTTAAGTTCTATGAAGATGGCAGTAGCTTCAAAAAAGCTTTATTAGGCGCTAGCGAGGATACTTTTATTGTAGCTTCTCAACTGGCTGGTGACTTCGTGATGCCAAAAGACCCTACCAAACAGTTGGTCTTTATAGCCGGAGGGATCGGCGTAACCCCTTTTCGTAGCATGGTCAAATATCTATTAGACAAAAATGACACGAGAAAAGTGACACTTCTGTACTCGGCACGTACAGAAGAAGCTTTAGCCTACAAAGACGTCTTCGAAGAAGCGCGTAATAAACTTGGGTTAAGAGCCGTTTACGCGATTTCCGATAGTAAGGCCGAGATCACTAGCCCGAACACAGTTGCCGGGATGATCACTCCTGATCTAATAAAGCAGTCGGTGCCAAACTATTTAGAAACGATTTTTTATATATCAGGTACTCACGCTATGGTTGTTGATATGGAAGACGTTCTTGTTGGTCTTGGGGTTAGCAAAAAAAATATCAAAATGGATTTCTTCCCAGGCTACGCATAAAGTGCCTCAAACTAATATTAAGGAATGTGTCGCTTTTAATACTATTTAAGAGACAAGATCTTTTACTTTTTGATAGAGTTGCTGCAAGGGCATTTCTTTTGGTATATAAATTTTTTCAATGTTCACTAGTCCATATTTAGCTAGCTGACCAAAAGTTGTTAACTTGATACCGGCGACAAATAATAGTCGACGCTGATCATCATCTAGACTCTCATAAATAAGATGTTGTTCTAGATAGCTTAGGGGCTGAGTATTGGTTAGCAAGGTTAGGTCTTGGGCATACTCAAATCCTCCAGATCTAAAAATGCGTCTTGCTCGGTTCACCGCCTCAGCTGCGGACTGTTCCGTTGACTTGTCGGGTTCACTGTCACGTAGATACTCATAATAAGCTTCTGCGCACTCACCATAGCTGCCGCCACGAGCCTTGATTTCTAACATCCGAAAATATCCAACAGCTACATCTGTGTCTTTTTTACCTGTCAATGTTTCTTTGGCCACTCTCCCTTGCCACATACCGCCGGATTCGGTTTGCTCGGATGCCTGGTCAAAACCGATACGTTGTAAGATAGCTAGATTGCCTAAAACCCGTTTGTTGTTGTTTTGAAAAACATGGGTAATTTCATGGTTTGAGTCTTCTACTGCCGCAAGAATAGAAATTGATTTATCACCTACTTTAACGACTCGCTGTCTATCGTTAACTGCTAGAGTCTTGAATTTATTATTAACAATAACCTGCCACTTGTTGTCCGGGGCCGGTCCCTCACGCTCACTGTCCCATTCATCGTACTCGCTAAGTAGATCACGTCCCTTAAGATATTCTTTGAGCCATTCGCCAAAAGTTGCCCCTTCTATCATTCTAGAATATTTGTTTGTTTTGAGTTATAATGCCAAAACTTATGGCAGAGAATATCGTCGTTAAAGGTGCGCGTGAACACAATCTTAAAGACATTAATGTTACTATTCCACGCAATAAACTAGTTGTTATAACCGGTTTAAGCGGCTCAGGGAAGTCTTCTCTAGCTTTTGACACAATATACGCCGAAGGTCAGCGGCGTTATGTTGAGTCACTAAGCTCTTATGCCAGACAGTTTTTGGGACTTATGGAAAAACCAGACGTTGATCAGATAGACGGCCTAAGCCCAGCTATTTCTATAGATCAAAAATCAACTAGCCGAAACCCTCGCTCTACAGTAGCAACGGTTACTGAAATATATGATTATTTAAGACTATTATTTGCTCGTATCGGTGAGCCACATTGTCCAATCTGTGGTCAGTTAATCAAACAACAAACAGCAGCTGACATTATTGACCAAGTTAGCAACATGCCGGCTAATGCTAAGCTAATGATTTTAGCACCTATAGTCGTTGACAAAAAAGGCGCTTTTGAACATATTCCAGAGCAATATCTTAAGGCTGGATTTGCCCGTGTCCGAGTCGATAAAGTAGTTTATGCACTTGATGAATTCCCGGAACTTGATAAAAACTTTAAACACACCCTAGAAATAATTGTTGATCGTATCGTTAATGATGAAGATAGTCGCACGAGGCTCAGCCAATCAATTGAACAGAGTCTTGAGATAGCTGATCGCAAACTAAGGGTGGTCAATGCAGATAGTAACGAAGAGTTTGATTTTAGCCTGCAATATGCCTGCCCAGATCACCCCGAAGTAGCTATTCCTGAACTCGAACCGAGGAATTTTAGTTTTAACTCACCCCACGGTGCTTGTCCAGTTTGCACGGGCCTAGGCTCAAGACTAGAGGTTGACCCTGAGTTGGTCATACCAAATGGCCGTTTGACGATCGCAGAGGGGGCCATACGTCCTTATAACCGGATTAATGTAGACAACTGGTACATGAAGAAACTTCAAGCCGTGGCTGAGCGATACGGCTTTAGTTTGCACGTACCAACTTCTCAAATAAAACGCGAAGATATGGAAAAAATTATGTATGGTACCGCCAAGGAAACCTACAAGGTTGCTCTCGGTATTGGCCGGAGTTTTGAAACAACATATGAAGGTGTTGTGCCTAACCTAGAACGCCGCCACAAAGAAACCGATAGTGATTTTGTCCGTCGAGACATCGAGAAATTCATGCACGAAAAACCGTGTTATGCCTGTAAAGGTCTACGATTAAAACCAGAAATTCTGGCTGTGACTGTTGCCGGTAAATCAATTATGGACATTTGTAATCTATCAATTGATGACACCCTGACACTATTCCGATCACTTAGTCTAAACGCCCGCGACCTAAGTATTGCCAAATTAATTCTCAAAGAGATCGATGCCAGGCTGACTTTCCTTCAAGATGTCGGGTTGAATTACCTAACCCTATTACGCGGCGCCACAACCCTCAGTGGTGGTGAGGCCCAACGTATCAGATTAGCTACCCAAATTGGATCAGGTTTAATGGGAGTCCTATATGTCCTCGACGAACCCAGTATTGGCTTGCACCAACGCGACAATGCCAGACTTATAAACACCCTTAAACACTTACGAGATTTGGGTAACTCAGTGATTGTTGTTGAGCACGATGAAGAAACTATCCGCACAGCTGACTATCTTCTAGATATTGGCCCTGGTGCTGGAATACATGGCGGCTATGTGGTCGGTGAAGGTACGCCGAGTGAGGTCATGAAAGTTAAAGACAGCATCACCGCACAGTATTTAACGGGTGCGCTTAGGATTGAGATACCAAAGATTAGACGTCAAGGAAACGGCAAGTCTTTAGCTATAAAAGGCGCTAGGGAAAATAACCTTCAGAATATCGATGTCAATATTCCTTTAGGTAAACTTGTAGTAGTTAGTGGCGTTTCGGGATCGGGTAAATCAAGCCTAATAAACGATATCCTAGCCAAAGAATTACTAGCTCAGTTGCATCGTGCTAATACGGTTCCGGGTAAACATGACGATATTGAAGGCATCAAGGAACTCGATAAGGCGATAATTATTGACCAATCACCAATTGGTCGCACGCCGAGGTCAAACCCAGCAACCTACACCGGCTTATTCACACCGATTCGTGAACTATTTGCCAATGTTCCCGAGGCTAAGCTTCGAGGTTACAGCCCCGGCAGATTTAGTTTTAACGTTAAAGGTGGACGCTGCGAAAACTGTTCTGGTGATGGCATTATCCAAATTGAAATGCACTTTCTCCCCGATGTTTATGTGCCGTGCGAAGTTTGTCACGGCAAGCGTTATAACCGTGAGGCTCTAGAAATTCATTATAAAGGTAAGGCTATAAGCGATATCTTGGAATTAACCTGTGAGCAAGCCTTAGAATTCTTTGCCAATATCCCAAGTATTGCCCGTAAACTTCAGACCATGGTTGATGTTGGACTAGGCTACATTCATTTAGGTCAACCAGCTACCCAACTTAGTGGTGGTGAAGCCCAGCGCATCAAATTAGCTAGCGAATTATCTCGTCGTCCAACCGGCCGAACCCTGTATATTCTTGATGAACCAACAACCGGTTTACACATGGCCGACGTAAAGAAGTTGCTGCACGTACTGCATGCTTTGGTTGATGCCGGTAACAGCATGGTAGTTATTGAGCACAATCTAGATGTTATAAAAAATGCTGACTGGTTAATTGACATGGGGCCAGATGGTGGAGCCGCCGGTGGCCTGATAATTGCCGAGGGGACGCCCGAGCAAGTCAGTAAAAATAAAAATTCTTACACTGGACAATACCTAAGCAAACTATTTAAATAGGAGCTATGTCCCTTCAACCTGAAGTCCCGCCAAATGATGAGTTGATTGATGATGGCACCAAACTACTTACTGATACTTTAGCTATTGTTGCCAACAAGATTGTCCAACCGAACAATAAACGAGCTGTCGAAAAATTACTGCGAGATAAGGAACAACTCGAAGCAGAGGTTATTAGATTTTCGGATGACGAATACCCTCAAGAAAAAGTTGATATGAGCCATATATCGCTATTAGCTCAAGACATTATTGCCGAACATAACCATGAAGGTTTGGTTGAATCAGCTCATATAACAGCAGAATTGCTTGCTAGGGAAAGACCAAAAGACTAGACTGATTTTCTTTTTCGTTTTTCTAACAAAGCCCTAGTGAGATGATAGACCATTGGGCCAAAACTAAGAATAACAACCAATGCAACAACCGGCAGAATATAGTTGTCAATGTTCGGGATCTTACTACCGAACCAATAGCCTAGCATTGTAACGATTATTGCCCAGGCTGTGTCGCCAATCGCATCGAAGAAAGCAAATTTGGCTCGGTGCATTTTGCCAACGCCAGCAACAATTGGTGTAAAAGTTCGGACTATTGGCAGAAAATGAGCAAGTAGCATAGCTTTTGAGCCGTACTTTTCGAAAAATTTCTCACTTCGGGTCACATATTCTTGTTTAAATAATAGACCGTCCTTTTTACGGAATAATCTTGGCCCCAAACTTCTGCCAATTTGATAACCAACATTATCACCGGCAATTGCTGCTAAAGCAGCTATTATTAGCAAAGCGGCAAGATTAATCTTGCCTTGAGCGGCTAAAATACCGGCGCTTAGTAACAGCGTGTCACCAGGGAAGAAAAAGCCTACCAACATGCCACTTTCGGCAAAAATAATGACAGCTACTATTAGTAAGCCACCACTCTGTAATAGTTCGCTAGGGTTAAGCATCTACTAATAGCTTACGCAATTTGTTAAAAATCGTCTAATAACTTTTCTCATCATCTGGTATAATAGTTGGAAAGCTTTATTAAATTAGGAGAAAAATGGCCGAGGATATTAGTTTGAAGCTCGAAGAGCGCACCGTACTTGGTAAACAGGTCAGGCAATTACGACGTGATGGTTTCATCCCGGCTGTAATTCACGACCATGGTAAACCTTCAGTTCATGTTATGGGTAAATTCCCAGAGGTTTATAAAGTATACCGCCAGGCCGGACGTCATCATGCCATAAAACTGAGCGTAGGCGATAAAACCTACACAGCTCTTATTAAAACAACTGCTTTTGAGCCGCGCAAACACGTTCTAAGCCATATAGTCTTTGGTGCCGTTGAAGCTAACGAAAAGGTTACAGCCGAAATCCCAATTAGGCTAACTGACGATATTCCAGCTGAGCGAGCTAGTTTACTAGTTATTCGCCATCTCGAGGCGGTTGAAGTTGAAGCCCTACCAAAAGACTTGCCCGATGAAATTGTTGTCGATGCAGCACCACTTGTTGAAGTTGGTGACAAATTAAGCGTATCGGATATTGTTGTACCGAGCGGAGTAGTTATTATCACTGAACCGGAACATGCTATTGCAACTGTCTACGAACCAAGCGCTGTCCAAGCTGCCAACGACGCCTTAGCTGGAGAGGCCGAGGATGTTCTCCCAGAAGCTGAAGAGGGCGCTGAAGTTGAAGCTGCCGAAGCCGGCGAAGCAACCGATGCTGAGGGTGGAGTAGACTCTACCGAAGCTGGTGCTGACAAGAAATAGATCGCCAGCCTTCCAGTCGCCAAAAGCATAGTTTGTTACAATATAGCTAAGATGGAAAAGATAATACTACTGTATAACTTTAGTCCCCTAAAAGATCCTGAAGCTATTCGACTTTGGCAAAAAACCTTATGCGATAAGCTTAATCTAAGGGGCCGAATTATAATTTCTCGCCACGGTATTAACGCTACGCTCGGCGGTGATCAAGCTAGTTTAAAGAGTTATGTCAAAGAACTAAAATCTTTCACCCCCTTTAAACAGACCAATATTAAGTGGAGTGATGGTGGTAGTCAAAATTTTCCTAAATTATCGGTAAAGGTTCGTGACGAACTAGTTACTTTCGGCGCAGCGGCAGAACTCAAGGTAAATAAAAACGGGGTGGTTGGAGGAGGCAAACACTTATCGCCGGAAGCGGTTCATGAATTGGTCCAGGAACGCGGAGAAGAAGTCACTTTCTTTGATGCTAGAAGTAGCTATGAGGCGGCTGTCGGCCGTTTTAAAGGTGCTGTAGTGCCCGACGTTAGAACGGCTAAAGATTTTATTAGTGAAATTGAAAAACCCAAATACAATAAACTTAAAGATAAACCGATTGTTACCTACTGTACCGGTGGAATCCGCTGCGAAATATTATCAGCTCTAATGAAAAGGCGGGGCTTCAAAGAAGTTTATCAAATAGATGGTGGCATCGTTAAGTATGGTGAGAAATACGCAGATGAGGGACTCTGGGAGGGTTCACTGTACGTCTTTGACGGTCGGATGGAAACCAGATTTTCTGATAAGGCTATAGATATTGGTCAGTGTATTCACTGCCGGGCTAAGACTAGTAATTATGAAAACTGTGCCAATAAAGCCTGTAACGATCTAGTTTTAATTTGTAAAAATTGTCATGATGAAACCTACTGTCTAAAGTGCGCAGAAGTCTATGCTGAAAAATAATGAATACCAAGCTTCAGAATAAATTAAAACAGCTACCAACTACGCCAGGAGTTTATTTCCACAAGAATGCTAAAGGCCAAATAATCTATATTGGCAAAGCGGCTAATCTGCGCAATCGGGTCAGGCAATATTTTCAAACCTCACGCAATAAGGACGCTAAGACCCAACTTCTCGTAGCTGAAATTACTGACACTGACTGGATGAGTGTTGATAGTGAAGTCGAAGCCTTATTTCTAGAAGCCGAAATGGTGCGTCGTTATATGCCACATTACAACATTCTGCTTAGGGATGATAAAAGCATGATCTATATCCGTATTGATTATGATTCTGATTATCCAACAGTCTCCTATACCCGTCGCCCGCTAGATGATAAGGCTCGTTACTTTGGACCGTTTTTCAATGCTCAGACAACTAAACAAGCAATGAAGGTTTTACGCCGAGCCTTCCCTTATGCCACAGCTCGCTATTCTGGGAAGAGACGGGTGTCGTTGGATTATCACATCGGTCTTGACCCCGGGCTAGAGGAAGGCAAAACCTCGCTAAAGGACTACCGAACAAATCTGCGCCGACTCATCGCCGTTATTGAGGGCAAACGCAAAAATATCCAAGTTAAACTCGAAAAAGATATGCAGGCCCTTGCTAAAAACAGCGAGTTTGAACAGGCTGCTAAAGTGCGTAATCAACTTTACGTTTTAAAGAACCTGCACAACCAAATTGTCTTTAGTGACAAAGAATTTTTGGACATATCAAAAGACCACGCTCTTGATGAGTTGGTCAACTTACTAGGGCTCGACGCTTTCCCGAAGCGCATAGAGGGTTATGATATTAGCCACATGTCCGGCACAGACGTGGTTGCTAGCATGGTTGTCTTTACTAATGGGGTTAGCGATAAGAGTCAGTATCGCAAATTTAAAACCCATAAAGACCAAAATAATGACTTTGATAACATGAACGAAACTATTATGCGTCGGCTGTCTGAGGCTAATCGTAAGTCATGGGGCATACCTAACCTAGTTATAATCGATGGCGGTAAGGGTCAACTTGGGGCTGCTCTAAAGGCCCGTGATGAGATGGCCTGTTCAGCTATACCCTTTATATCTCTTGCTAAACGCGAGGAACAAATAGTGATCAGTAAAGAAAAATCAAATACCGTACTGAATCTGGGGACCCTACACAAGCTGGGTGGTTTTATTACCGAAAGCGACGACTTTGTGTTAATAAATATTCCGCATAACACCAATCTGGTTAAACTCCTACAACGGATACGTGATGAGTCGCATCGCTTTGCAGTAAGTTACCATTCAACACTAAAAACCAATAGACAGACCAGTAGCTTACTTGATGACATACCGGGCATTGGGCAAATAACCAGGAAAAAATTGATAAAGTCTTTTGGATCAAAGCGCGGTGTTGGCGAGGCTAGTGAACTCGACCTAGCTGAAGTTGTTGGAGCTTCCCGTGCTAAGACTATCTTTCATTACCTGCGCAGTGTTAAGTAGCCACTTATATCTAGTAACTGGGCTATATTTGTTATACTGTTTAAAAGCATGAAGGTAGATTTTCCCAGCGATTTCTTTACTGGCAATCGGCAAAAACTTAGAGACCGGGTAGGCACTAAGGTGCCAATTGTTATTACAGCCAGTGGCTTACTCCAGAAGGGAGTTGACAGTGCCTACCCATTTCACCAAGACGCCAATTTTTGGTACTTAACTGGCATCAATGACCCAGATTTGGTTTTGGTCCTAGATTTTAGCGGCGATTTCTTGATTTTGCCAAGACGCAGCGATTACCAAAATGCCTTTGAAGGCATTATTGATCAAAAATACCTTACTAAGAAGTCTGGGGTTGTAAGTGTTTTGTCATTTGAGAACGGTTGGCAGAAACTTGATAGTCTTTTAGCCGGCAAGAAGCAAGTTGCGACGGTTAAACCATTTGAAACTTATCTAGAAACATACGGTATGTATACCAATCCGGCTCGTCAGCAACTGGTTAAACGTATTAAAGCTGCCAATAAAAAGATTTCCGTTAAAGATATAGCCCCAGACCTCGCGAGGCTCAGAATGATTAAACAGGCTAGGGAGGTGTTGGCAATTAGTGCCGCCATTGATCTAACCGCCGCCGCTATAACCAAAGTAAAATCTAAAATTTCCGATCTAGCTTATGAATATTCAGCCGAGGCACTTATCACAGCTCACTTTTTAGACAATAAGGTCGATAACGCCTGGAAGCCGATTGTAGCCAGCGGTCACAACGGTTGTATTTTGCACTATGACGATAACACTAGCCGGCTTGTCTCAAACGATTTGGTAGTTATTGATGTTGGAGCAGAAGTATCACATTATGCGGCCGATATTACCCGGACTTTAATTATTGGTCCAAAGCCGAGCGCTCGTCAGCAGGCAGTCCACCAGGCGGTTATAGACGTTCAGGATTTCGCCATTAAACTACAAAAACCAGGAGCTATGGTTATTGATAACGAGAAAAAAATTAGAAAATTTATGGCTACGAAGTTAATCGAGCTTGGTCTTATCAAACGAGCTACCAGTGAGGAAGTAGCCAAATTCTATCCCCACTCAACGTCGCATTTTTTGGGTCTGGAAGCCCACGACGCCGGGGATTATAAACTACCCCTGCAGCCCGGTGTGGTCCTGACTGTCGAGCCAGGAATATACATCCCGGAGGAAAATATCGGTATTCGGCTTGAGGACGATGTGCTGATTACAGCCACTGGTAACAAAGTTCTCAGTGCCAGCCTGTCCAGAGATTTGCTTGTATAGTGCCCAGTAGGTCATCACTGGCCTAAACTAAAAGAGGAGAGCCAGCTACGTTTGCTTTGGAGGACAGCTTATGCTTGTTCGTCCACCATCATAGCGTCTGGTCTCCTCTG
>Ga0182016_10000964_pt1 | contig 35355 bp, 30 predicted proteins | sample 712S2MmetaG_FD_120491 | JGI IMG/M metagenome (GOLD analysis project Ga0182016, IMG submission 120491) | Permafrost microbial communities from Stordalen Mire, Sweden - 712S2M metaG | ecosystem: Environmental > Terrestrial > Soil > Wetlands > Permafrost | place: Sweden: Stordalen | collected...
ACAACTCACATACTAGCGACAGCGTTGAGCTTGGCGGGCGGGTTTGCGGCCAAAGGTGGTAGATCGTCGCGGCAGGGTTGGCTTTTCCCTTTAACGAAACATACAGGAAGCTGGAACCGATTTCGATGAGCACGGCAGTGACGACCGCAGCGGCGGGCTCGACCGCCGTTCGGACGAAAACGCCGTTCGGGCCCTCAGTCAAGCCCGTGCCAGGTCAGGTTCGCGCCTGATCGAGTTGGTCCGGTTTTGGAGTCTCAGGATCGCGTGGCCAGGACCGTGACCCAAAATGGCCCCTCGGAGCACTGGCAAGCGAGCCGCTCGCGAACCTCAGCCCCGCATACCCGCAAGCAGTAGTCGCTTCCATCCACCACCGAGGGCATGGAAAGCCGGATACCCCGCGTCAACACACACTTCATGTTGCCGCCGATCATGTTGACCAATTCGCCGAGCACATCGCGCACGACGTCATCCACAGTGTCGGACGGGTCCAGGGAAAGGAAGCGGCCCGCGAACTGGCAGGCCTGCCGCCGGTCGCACTCCAGCAGGATCGCTCCGTTCCAATCTCCCGCCATGTGGACCGCAGCAGTCAGGCGCTCCCCGTTTGGAAACCAGGGCGTCCCGCACTCACCAACTTCCAGGCCCAGCATGGTTGCGAATACGGACTCGACGATCTGCGCCAGTTCGCTCGGCAGTATCTCCGCGCTCGATTCGGTTAATCCAAGTGTCTTCTCAGCGGGCGACATAGACGATCGCTCCTCCCACGGTCTGCCTTCCAAACCACTCCTCAACGCCGAACGCCGTCTCGGCGCCGCCCAACAGCAGCCAGCCGCCTTTAAAGAGAGTCCCGTGAAGCTGCTTCAGAATGCCCTTCTTGGTGGCGGCGTCAAAATAAATCATCACGTTGCGGCAGAAGACCAGGTCGAAGGGACCCAGAGCTCCCATGCTCTTGCGAAGATCCACCGTTTCGAAATTCACCATGCGGCGAACCGAGTCGGTCAACTGCCAGTCCACTCCGGCGCGGCGGAAGTATTTGACCAGCAGCGTGGTGGGCAAGCCGCGGTTCACTTCAATCTGCTGGTACTTCCCGGACTTGGCGCGTTCGACCACCTGCGACGAGAAATCCGTGCCCAGTATCTGCACGTTCCAGTCTCCGAACCCTTCCTCCAGAAGCAGCATGGCCAGGCTGTACGCTTCCTGGCCGGTGGACGCCGCGGCGGACCAGAAGCGCAGCTTTCTCGTCGAGCCGCGGTCGTGTCTGAGCTGTGGCAACAAGACCGAGCGGATGGCATCGTAATGCGCCGGATCGCGAAAGAAATAGGTTTCATTGGTGGTCATGGCCTCGACAACCTTGCGGCTGATCTCCGGCCTGGAGGTGGCCAGCAGAAGCGCGCACAGATCGTTAATCGAATCCAGGCCAAGTTGCTTGACGATGGGAGTGAGCCGGCTCTCGAACAGATAATGCTTGTCATGCTCCAGCACGATTCCCGTATGGGAGTAGACGTGATCCTGCAGGAACTTGTAGTTGTTCGAGTGAATTTCGACGCTTGAAGTCTGGCTCGGCATGCCCCTCCTCTAACCTTGCCCTACGACCCGCAGGATCTCCGGCACGACTTGATCGAGCGGCAACACGCGATCCGCAAGGCTGGCTTCCACCACCGCGCCGGGCATGCCCCAGACCACGCACGAAGCTTCATCCTGCGCGAGAACACTGGCGCCCTTGGCCTTCAGGATGCGGGCGCCGCGCAATCCGTCATGCCCCATGCCGGTGAGAATCACGGCAATCACCGCGCCCCCGTACACCTCCGCCACTGACGTGAACAGCGCGTCCACCGCGGGGCGGCAGGAATTTTCAGGAGGCGACTGATCGAGGCAGACGCGCGTTTCGCCGCCGCTCACCGTCAACTTCATGTGAAAATCCCCCGGCGCGATCAGAATTTTCCCCTTCTCCACGGCCTCCCCTTGCGTGGCCTCATGAACTTTCAGCGCGCAGGTGGAATCGAGCCGCTCCGCCAGAAACCGGGTGAACAGGGGCGGCATATGCTGCACAATCAGCACCGGGAGGGAAAAGGCCGCCGGCAACCCCGGCAGAATCGCGCCCAGCGCATTTGGTCCACCGGTCGAGACGCCGATCGCCACCACTTTCGGCCACGCCTTCCCCTTGAACCAACTCGCCGATGCCGCCGTGGGCAAACCCGCGGGCGAGCTCGCCGCCTGGGAAGCGACCGCGCGGCTTTGCGCGGGCGTTTGGAAAAACTGCTTGATCTTGGGGATTAACTCTTCCCGCAAGCGCGCCATGGACCGGTCGAGCGAGCCGGCATTCGCCACCTTGCTCACGTAGTCGTCCGCCCCCAGCCGCAGCGCCTCCAGCGTTACCGCCGCGCCGCGCTCGGTTAGCGTGCTGAACATAATTACCCGCAACTGCGGATATTGCTGGCGCACCCGCCGCACGGTTTCGAGTCCGTCCATCTCGGGCATCTCGATATCCAGCGTGAGAACGTCCGGATTTAATTGAGGAATTCTCTGGAGGGCGATGATGCCGTTTCCAGCCACCCCCACCACCTCCATCGCGGGATCTTCCTTCAAGGCCTGCGACACCAGGTTGCGGATCACCACGGAGTCGTCCACCACCAGCACGCGAATCCTCTCCCCCGGCTGGAGAATGCGCTTATTCAGCGGAGCCATTCCGTATCCCTCTCATTGCGTGTCCACCTAAGGGTGGACTCCGGCAAGCTGGAGTTTCTCCACCAGAATCTCTTTGGTGAACGGCTTCATCACGTACTCGTTGGCCCCCGCTTCGAGAGCGACCGCCATCTGGTCCAGTTCGGTCTCCGTGGTTACCATGATCACCACCAGCGAAGCCAGCTCCGGATCGCGGCGCAATTGCTTGAGCAGTTCCAACCCATTCATCTCGGGCATATTCCAGTCCGATAGAACCAGGGTTACCTCAGTCTTCTCAAGCGCGATGATCTCCAGCGCTTCGATTCCGTTGGCCGCCTCGCGAACGTCGTAACCCAGCCCCTTCAGAGTCTTGGAGAGAATCATCCGCACGGCCCTCGAATCGTCCACAACCAATGCCTTCTTCATTCCGTTGCCGCGATTCAGACCGTGAATTTGGAAACCACCGATTGAAGCCGCGAAGCCATCCGGCTCAGTTCCTGCGATGCGCTTTGGGTGTCGTTCGCTCCCTTCGTTGTGTCCTTTGCCGCCACGGCGACGCCGCCGATGTTCCTGGCAATTTCGCCCACGCCCTTGGCCGCCTCCGAAACGCTGCGGCCGATCTCGTTGGTGGTCACGGTCTGCTCTTCCACGGCCGAAGCAATGCTGTTCGAGATATCGTTGATCTGGTTGATGATGGTGCTGATCTCCTCGATCGCCTTCATGGCCCCCTTGGTGTCGCCCTGGATCGCTTCGATCTTCTGGCCGATATCCCCGGTGGCCTTGGCCGTTTGCTTGGCCAGTTCCTTCACCTCGTTCGCCACCACCGCGAAACCTTTGCCCGCTTCCCCGGCACGCGCCGCTTCAATGGTCGCGTTCAGGGCCAGCAGGTTGGTCTGCTGCGCAATTGAGGTAATCACCTTGATGACGTTACCGATCTCCTGGCTGGATTCGCCCAGTTTCTTCACGGTCTCATTGGTGGTCCCCGCCGCGCTCACAGCGCTTTTCGCGACACGCGCCGATTCGTTCGCGTTTTTCGAGATCTCACGAATGGAAAACTGCATTTGCTCGGCGGCCGAAGCCACCGAAGAGACATTCTTCGACACCTGCTCGCTAGCTGCCGATACTACGTTGGCCTGCACCGCGGTTTCCTCCGCGTTACCCGCCATCTGCTGGCTTACCGAAGTCAGCTCCTCCGAGGAAGACGATAATGCGGCTGCGTTCTGAGAGATGTCCGTAATGAGGGCGGTCAGGCTGGACCGGATCGATTCAATCGCGTCGTTAACGAATGCCTTCTTGCCCGGGAACTTTTCGAGAACCGCCCTAAAGTTTCCACTTGCAAACTCGATCATGCAGTTCACGGCCTTCTTTTTGATCGAGATGTGATCGAAGACCATCTGGTTAACGCCTTGCGCCATCACCCGGAAGTCGCCTTCAAACTTGTCGGCCGGGATCGTCACGTCGATATCGCCGCGGGTGTGCTCATCCGACATCCGCTTCATCTCGCTGATGAAGCTTTGCAAACTCGTCCGCAGCCGCTCAATGGTGTCGTTGATGAAGGCTTTCTTACCCGGAAATTTCTCGAGCGGCGCCTCAAAGTCGCCCTTCGCGAATTCAGCCACGCACGCCATTGCTTTCTTTTTGACGGAGATATGCCCGGCAACCATATCGTCCACCCCCTGCGCCATCACCCGGAACCCTCCCTCAAACTTTTCGGCCGGGATCATCACGTCGATATCGCCACGGTTGTGCTCATCCGCCATCCGCTTCATCTCGGTGATGAAACTCCGCAGAGTACCCCGCAAATGCTCGATCGTCTCGTTGATGAACGCCTTCTTGCCCGGAAATCTCTCCAGCGGCGCATCGAAGTTACCCTTCGCGAATTCAGCCACGCACGCCATGGCCTTCTTCTTCGCCCCGATGTGGGCCGCCACCATTTCGTTCACACCCTCCGCCATCACACGGTAAGCGCCTTCAAACTTGTCGGCGGCGATCGAACAATCAATATCGCCCTTGTTGTGTTCGTCCGACATGTGCTTCATCTCGCCGATCAGACCACCGAGAGACTCGATGCACCGGTTGAGGCTGTGTTTGATGTCGTTGAAATCGCCGTGGTAACTGGCGGTGATCTTCGGCGGAATGTCGCCCTTACCGATGCGCTCCATGTATTCGGCGGATACTGTAAGAGGCTGGATGACGGCGTCCAGCATGCTGTTCACGCCAGCCGCGATCTTATGGTCGCTGCCCTCGAAAAGATCCGCCGACAAACGCTCCCCGAGGCGGCCCTGCTGCAGGGCGGACCCCACCCGAAGGATCTCGTCCTGCAGCGGATCGGCGTTGTGGCCGTCCGCCGGGGGATCCAGAACGGCTGCGGCGGCGGGAGTAACTCTCCGGCCTGTACTGAGTGGTTTTGACATTCTCTTCTCCTTAGAACTCTTTGCTTCACGGGAACCGCTTTACGCGGCATTACCGGCTACCAGGTCAACCGTGCGTTCCGCATCCAGCACCAGTAGCAGTTGGTCTTTCATCTTGTACACGCCGCAGATGATCTCGCGGGTGGCGCGGTCGAGGTTCTCGGGGGGCCGTTCCCAGGTGGCGGCGTCCACATCCAGAACGTCTCCAATCTCGTCCACCAACAGACTCACCGCGCCGTCCTCAGTGCGCACCACGATGTTCATCGGGTCCTGATCTCCCGACCGGGGCGGCAACCCGAGACGGCGCCGCATGTCGATCGCCATGACGATCTGCCCGCGCAGGTTGATCAGCCCTTCGATCACCTCCGGGGCCTTGGGGACGCGCGTCATCTGCTGGAAACGCAGTACCTCCTGCACGCGAACCACATCCACGCCGAAGAACAGGTCCGCCACAAAAAAAGTTGAATATTGTCCGCTGGTCTGGGCCATGCCGGTTCTGATGGAGGTGGTTTCGGTAGCCATGATCTATTTCTCCTCGCCCACCAGCGCCGGCAGCTCCGCCGGCGCCAGGGCCGAAGCCAGGCGCAGCAGCGATTCCAGCATGGCTTCCCGGTCGAACTTCGGCTGGCAATCCGCAAAGATGCCCGGCCCGGACGGCGTCTGCATCTGATCGGCCGAGTCCGCCAGCGCCAGAATCGGGATGTGGTTCCATTCCGGCCGGCGGCGCATCGCGCCATGCAGCCCCGCACAGCCATCAGGCGGAAGCCCCAGCGCGGCGGCCACAATGTCAACCGGGTGCTGCTCCAATCCGTGGATCGTCTCCGCCAAATTGGCCGCCTCGATCACGTGGTAGCCGGCCATTTCCAGCCCGCTGCGGATCAGCCCGCGCGAGAACGGCGACGCTTCCGCCACCAGGATTCTCTTGCCGTTCGCGGAACCGGAGTTGCCGCCGAACCAATCCCCGCGGATGACGTAGTTCAGATCCAGAAAATCGGCCACCTGGCTGCCCACCACCCCGGAGCCGAGCAGGCCGTTCCGGTTCGTTTTCTGGCGCACCGTGACGGCCTCCTCCACGATATCGAGGATCTGTTCGACCACCAGGCCAACACTCCGGTCGAGATCGTTGAAGACGATCACCTGAGCCGGATCATCCAGCTCCCGTTGGGGTTCGCCGGATTCCAGGACCGCCTGGAGATTCACCAGCGGGAGAATGTGGTCGCGGTATTGAACCACCTCGCGACCGCCCGCGCGCTCGATCGACGACTTTGGAAACTCTTCCAGCCTCGCGACCAGCGTCAGCGGCACGGCCAGGCGTTCGAAAGATCCGGCGCGGAACAAAAGCAGCCGCTGCCGTTCCACTTCGTTTTGCAATTTCTTCTCTGCGATGTTGCGCCCCTGCTCGCGCGAATCGACTAATACCCCGGAGGACTGGCCCACCCCGAGCACGTCGAGGATCAGGGCCACGCGTCCATCGCCCATAATGGTGGCCCCGGCGTACACCGAAAGCCCCTTCAGTTGTTTGCCGAGCGGCTTCACCACAATCTCCTGGGTGTCGTAGATGCCGTCCACCACCAGCCCAAACTGGCGATCCTCGGCCTGCAGCACCACAATGTTCACCGCCTCGGCGTTCTCATCGGTTTTTAGCCCCAGCACCTGGTTCAGGTAGGCAATGGGTAGCAAGCTCCCGCGCCGCCTGTAGACCGGAGTCTGGTGCACGTGCTCGATATGCTTGTCCAGCGAATCTCTCTCGATCCGGATCAATTCGATCAAACTCACCTGCGGAATGACGAAGAGCTCTCCGCCGCTCGAGATGAGGAGGCCGGGAATAATTGCCAGAGTGAGGGGGATCTTGAGTTTGACCGTGGTGCCTTCGCCCGGACGGCTGAACATGTCAACCACGCCGCCGATCTTTTCGATATGGGACTTCACCACGTCCATCCCCACGCCCCGCCCCGAGACATTGGTGATGATTTCGGACGTGGAAAAGCCAGCCTGAAACACCAGATTCAAAGCCTCGCGGTCGCTCATCTTATCCGCGTAATCCGAGCGGATCAGGCCTTTCTCAATCGCTTTCCGCTTCACGCGGCCCACGTCGATCCCCGCGCCGTCGTCGCCGATTTCGATATTGACCTGGCCGCCTTCATGGTAAGCGCGCAAAGTGAGCGTTCCCTGGGGCGCCTTGCCCGCGCGGATGCGAACATCCGGCCGCTCGATTCCATGGCCGCACGAGTTGCGGACCAGATGAACCAGCGGGTCGCTGATGGCTTCGATAATGGTCCGGTCGAGTTCCGTCCCGGTTCCATCGAGCTCCAGACGGATTTGCTTGCCGAGCGCCACGGCCATGTCGCGCACCACGCGCGGCAGTTTATTCCAAACCACGCCGATGGGCTGCATGCGCGTTTTCATCACGCCTTCCTGCAGCTCGGTCGTGATCAGATTCAGCCGCTGCGACGTGGCATTCAGCGCGGCGTCCTCGCGCTCCGCGTTGAACTGCAGAATCTGGTTGCGCGTGAGCACCAGTTCGCCCACCAGATCCATCAGTTTGTCCAGCAGCCCCACCCCGACGCGGATATTGGCGTCGGCGACGGCCGACGATTCCGGGTGCGCGACAGGCGCGCTCTCATCCGGCTGTTCCGGCGGCTGGTTTGTCTGGGGAGCTGCCTGGGTGGGTGTACCCGCCGGCGTGCGGACTGGCTCACCCACCGGAATACTCGGCGCATCGGCCTGCTTCTCGATCTGCTTCGCGGCCGGCTTCTCGACCGGCTTCTCGGCAATACCTGTGCCTTGCGCCTCACCCCGCAGGCGCTCGGTCAAATCGTCAAAACTGTCGGACCCTTCGCGGCCCGTCGCTTCGATGGAAGCCAGCATCTTCCGGGTGGCGTCCACGGTTTCAAGAATCAAAGAGACGATCTGGGGGTTCAGATCCCGTTTGCCATCGCGCAACTGGCTCAGAATACTCTCGGCCTGGTGCGTGATCTTCTCGAGAATGGTAAACGACAGAAAGCCGCAGCTTCCCTTGATGGTATGAATGGTGCGGAAGATACTGGCTAGCAGCGCAGCGTGCTTGGGGTGTTTTTCGAGCTCAACAATTTCCTGATCTAAACGTGAGAGGTTTTCATGACTCTCGACCAGGAACTCCCGTATCACTTCCTCGTCTTGCTCTAGCATGTCCATGAGTTATATCGGTCGGGTGGGAATCTTCTTTATCTGTTTCTTTGGTGCGCCCGGCGGCGCTTCGTCTCATGCATTTGTGCCCGCCCATCAGAAAGTAAACTTCGCAACCACCGTACCGAGCCGCGAAGCGATCCGGCTGAGCTCCTGCGAAGCTTTCTGGGTGTCGCTGGCCCCTTGGGTCGTGTCCTTTGCCGCCACGGCGACGCCGCCGATATTCCGGGCGATCTCCCCTACGCCACTGGCCGCATCCGATACGCTGCGGCTGATCTCGTTGGTGGTCACCGTCTGCTCTTCCACAGCCGAAGCAATGCTGTTCGAGATATCGTTGATCTGGTTGATGATGGTGCCAATCTCCTCGATGGCCGTCATGGCCCCCTTGGTGTCGCCCTGAATCGCTTCGATCTTCTGGCCGATGTCCCCGGTGGCCTTCGCGGTTTGCTTGGCCAACTCTTTCACCTCATTCGCCACTACCGCAAAGCCCTTACCCGCTTCGCCAGCGCGCGCCGCTTCAATGGTCGCGTTCAAGGCCAGCAGGTTGGTCTGCTGGGCGATCGAGGTGATCACCTTGATCACTTTGCCAATCTCGTGGCTCGACTCGCCCAGCTTTTTCACTGTCTCATTGGTGGCGTGCGCCGCGCTCACGGCGCTTTTCGCGACCCGCGCGGATTCATTGGCGTTTTTCGAGATTTCCCGGATCGACAGCTGCATTTGCTCGGCGGCCGAAGCCACCGACGAGACATTCTTCGATACCTGCTCGCTGGTCTCCGATACAACGTTGGCCTGCACCGCCGTTTCCTCCGCGTTGCCCGCCATCTGCTGGCTCACCGCCGTCAGTTGCTCGGAAGAAGAAGACAGAGTGATGGAGTCTTGAGCCGCAATCTTCAGAGGCTCAACAATAATTTCGAGAGTGGCGTTAATGCCTTCGACGATTTTGCGGAAATCGCCGAGGTGCCGGGAACTGTCCGCGCGTCTTCCCAGTGCGCCTTCCGCCGCCGCCGTTGCCAGCATGTCCGTATCGGCGATCAGCGCCTGCAGGTTCGATCGGACCTGTTCAATGGTTACGTTGATAAAAGCCGTCTTCCCGGGGAACCTGTCGAGGTGCGCCTCGAAGTTGCCCTTCCCGAACTCGGCCACGCAAGCCATCGCCTTCCGGTTTACCGTGATATGCCCGGCCACCATCTCGTTGACGCCTTCGGCCATCACCCTGTAATCCCCTTGGAATTGGTCCGCCGGGATGGACACGTCGATGTCGCCTTTGCCGTGCTCGGTCGACATCCGCGTCATCTCGGCGATAAAAGTCCGGAGAGAACTCAGCAGATTTCGAATGCTCGATCCCAATGCCCACTTGCCCAGGCTGGCATCCGCCATCAGAGCGTCAAAATCGGTTTGCCGTAGGTCGCCTTTCCCGAGAAGCTCCAGTTGTTCCGACAGTGCGGCGAACATCTGCTTCATTTCGACCAGATGTTCCGTCTTATCGCCTTCCGCCCTGATGATCTCCACATTGATTCCAAGCGATTCCATGGTGCTCAGCAGGAATGATTCCACCACCGCCTGCACGTCGAGGTTGAAGACTTTTGAAACCGCGCTCCGGACCTTCAAAACCTTCGCCTGGTCGTCGAACGATTGCCGCAGAAACTTGTCCGTCAACAGCTCATATTCGGAGTAGGAGCCCAGATACCACTTCATCGGCAGATCGACCTTGTCATGCAGCGCTCCCACCCGCAGGCGCTGCTCGAAATAGGCTACGCCCCAGCCAGTGGCGGCCCCTTCAAAGATCTGCACGAAGTAGGCCGCCTGGGCGGATTCGAGGTGCTGGCGAAGCGCGCCCATCGGCAATCCGCGCAGCCGCGCGAACCGCTCGAAGAATTCCCGTGTGGGCGGGAAGTCAAACTGCCAGTCGTAGAATTCCCTGGCCAGATCCGGCGCCACCGACCGGGCCCACGGGATCATTTCTTCCAGTAGCGCGCGTTCTTCTTCGCCCAGCCTGAGAAACCGGCGGCGCCACGAAAGGGTTTCCTCGTCCATTCCATACCTCCTGCTCAGTTGCGTCTCGCGTGCCGTCATTTTTCCCCAATGCTGCTTAAGCGCTTCGTAGGTATGAGTGTGTTTTGCCGAAAGTCCTCTCATCGATTTGCGCGCCGCGACGTAAAGCCGGAATCGAGCATCCAATGGGTGTGTCCACTTCCCTCGCTGGAACCGCGCTCCGTTTCGCCCCCATGTTTTGGGAGCGGTTCTCCGCCGATTTGAAACGGCCGGTCCTGGAGGCGCCGCATCACCCCCGTTTTCAGTACTGGCCGGACAAAGGATTACATGCGGCCTGGATTGGGCACAGCACCGTGGTGCTGCGCATCGACGGCTTCACCATCGTCACCGACCCTGTCTTCAGCAACCGGGCGGGGCTGAATCTGGGGCCATTCACGCTGGGAATCAAACGGCTGGTCGCGCCAGCGGGAAAGCTCCGTGAAATCCCCAGGCCGGATCTGATTCTGCTGTCGCACGCGCATATGGACCATTTCGACGTGCCCAGTCTGCACGCTCTCGAAGACCAGCAAACCACTGTGATTACAGCCGCAAACACAACGGACCTGTTGCGGGCCGCCCGCTACCGCGCGGTAAAGGAACTCAGCTGGGGCGACGTCGCCCAGGTGGGTCCGGTGACCGTGCGCGCATTTGAAGTCAACCACTGGGGCGCGCGCATGCAGCATGATACCCAGCGTGGTTATAACGGCTATGTTCTGGAAGCTGGGCGCTTCCGGGTGCTCTTTGGCGGCGACACTGCTTTCACAGATACATTCCGTCCACTGCGCGCGCTGGGGAAAATCGACCTGGCCCTCATGCCCATCGGTGCTTACGATCCCTGGATTCGCGCCCACTGTAACCCGGAACAAGCTCTCCGCATGGCCAGCGACGCCGGGGCAGAGCTCATCCTGCCCGTGCATCATCAGACGTTCGAGTTGAGCAGCGAACCTCTCGACGAGCCCATCGAACGGCTGATGGCCGCTGCCGGCTCGGAGCGGATTTGCCTACAGGAGGTCGGCCAGGAATTTCATCTCTCGTAAGACGCCCTATTGCGGCTCGCCGGTATGAGAAGCCACAAACCTGTCCAGCGTATGAAAGACAGCTTCCGCGGAATCGCCGGGTTTAATCCGCTGTACCACCGCGGAGCAACTGATCGGCAGCATCACCGTCCTCCCATTGGCGTTGATGTTCTTCTCAAGCCGCTCGGAAGTAATCTGGTTGATCTGCCGATCCACCGCTTGCGAAGCGCCTCGCGTATCGATGGCGGCGATGAACGCCGGGCCGCTCCAGCGAAACAGCGGGCTCGCTTCGGGCAACTGTTTAGCAAGCCGCTGCGCCACCGTCAGCAGGATTTCGTCGCCCACCTTCCGTCCGAAACGTGAGTTGATCGCCGCGATCCGGTCCACCAGAAACAGAGCGAGGGTCGCGTCCTTCCCGTCCAGAATACTCGACGCGATCATCTGTTCCGCCTCGGAGCGGCTTCCAAGACCCGTGGTCGGATCCAGCGAACGCGGCAGCGGCGATTGCCTGGCCGCGCGGTCCAAATCGTCCTTCAACTGCCGGATTTGATTCTGAGAAACGTCGCGAACCCGCACGCTCTCGTTTCTTACCACGGTGAGGCATTCGGAGAGCTTCACGCGGAACAATCGAACGTCGTCGATGTCGGCCGTTGTCTCCAGGTTTTTCTCGATGCATTGAAGCTGCTCCACGCCCACCGCGCTCGATGTGGCGAGAAACGCGATGGTGCTCGACATCATGGCCAGCATGGCCTGCCGCTCCCGCACGTGCGCGTTCATGAAACCGTCTGACCGCGCCTTCTGCTCTTTCAGCATCTGGATCACGGCGCCTATCTCGACCAGAATCTCTTCCGAACTGGAGCGCGCGGTCAGACGTTCGGACACGCCGTCGATTTCGGCGCGGAAACGGCTCACCTCCTCGGCTCGGCCCTCCGCCGCATGGAGGCTCATTCCCTGCAACAGCAACCGCAGGAAGCGGACACAGTCGAGCGTCCTCGGCTTCTCCGGTTTGAGGAAGCTGAGGATGGCTGTCATTGCGTGGAATCCAGGAGTCCGTCCACGATGGCCAGGATGCTCGCTCCCGCGCTTCGGAAAGCATTCACCGACTGGCGCTGCTCCGCATCCAATTGCGATTTCCCCAACAGTTCGGCCATCCCGATGAGGGTCTGCACCGGGGTACGAATTTGCTCCACCGCAATCGCCAGCTCTTTACGCCGCTCCTCGTCGACGAAACGGATTTTCTCCCGGGCAGCTTTCTTTTCCAGCGCCTTTCGAACCGCCCGCGTGAGCCGCCCAGGGTGGTCTTTCAGAATGTAGTCCGCCGCGCCCTCTTTCATACACTCCACGGCCAAATCGTCGCCCAGGGATCCGGTCACGAACAGGAAGGGGATGTCTTTGCCCGCGCGCTGGAGCGCCGCCAGAGCATCCAGACCCGTTGCGCCACGCAGCGCGAAATCCGCCAGGATGACGTCGTATGGCTTCGCACTGAGAGCCACCTCGAATTCCTCAATAGATTCAACGATGTCCGCGTTGACTGCAAACCCGCCGGCGCGCAACTGCCAGATGTTGAGCTTCGCGTCGCCGTCGTTATCCTCAACACACAGCACGCGGAGCACGTCACCCGTTGCAGGCTGAGAAAGTTCTCCAGGGATGTTGTCAACCAGCAGTATCTCCATTCGGCCGCCCCTCCCCTAAAGCATCGGCGGCCAGGCGCGAAACGTTATAGCGATCTAACGCACTTCGAACAAGGCATGGCTACCCGCGCGCGTGCCATTCTGGCTCACCATCACCGTGAGTTCATATTGCCCCGGTTCCAGTTGAGTGAGCGGCAGAGTCCCGGAATAGCGGTACGCGCCACTCTCGTCGCGCTGCGGCTTCGCCATCGGCAGGGTGGCCAGCAGCTTTCCATCCCGCGCGACCGCCATCTCCGCCGCCGGTTCCTCCTTGGCAAACACCACGAAATAGAATGACGCGGAGTCTTTCTGGGTGAGCGTGGGTTCCAGTTCCGGAGTGATCCGGCCTTGCGGAGTATCGAGCGCGTTGCCCGGTTCGGGCGTTTGTCCCGCCTCTACGCTCCGCACCCAAACGAGATCGCTCACCACGGGGTGCAGCGGGGCGTGCAGGGGAATGATCAGCACAGAGCGTTTCACGCTGGCTCGATCCGCTTCGCGGTCGATCACCGCCGTCTGCAGTTGGTAACGCCCCGGCGGCAAATGCACGGGCAGCGTCAGCGTCACCTTCCCTTGCGCAAAGTTAGCCTGCTTCTCGAGCGGTGCGCTGAAGGGAAGATCTTTCCCTATTTTCGCCACAATTTGACCCTGCTCATCCTTCAGCACGGCGAGCACGGAGATGCGCATCTGGAACGTATCCCTGGCCGGGTCGCTGGTAAATTTCAAAGAGCTTCCGGGCACGGCGAATACGATCCGGCAATCCTCGCCAAACCGCAAAGCCGCCGCCGCGTAGGGGAACGCACGCGGCGCAGGCTCCATGTTCATGGCATTCAATGCGGCCATTTCATAGGGCGCCACCGTCTCGCCTCCCACCATCGGGAGCGCGTAGTAACCCGCCCGGCTCTGCACCTTCAAGCCAGGCCGGTCGAGTTTTACCTCCAGCTTGCGGAAATGCCCGTCGAAGTTCTTCGAGGTGGGCGCGTACGTGACTTCATAGTGAGAACGGATGTCTTCCATCACCCGCTCCAGGGGCCCGCGCAAATCGTTGCTGTTGTCCATCGCGAAGCCGCCGGTACCTTCCGCCAGATGCCGTGCGTTGGCTTGCAGATCGGTCTGGTAGATGGCCTCTGGCGCCTGGCTTGACGGAGTCGCGGCTTGGCCGGAGGCTTGCTCTTGCTGGGTCCCGGGGCCCATTCCGGAGATGCTCTGCTCAGCGGCTTGAATGGATTGAGCCGTGGCTCCAGCCAGCCGGTTATTCGACACGGTCCCCAAGCCTCGCGCGTCCACGGTGTAGAACGTTACGTTGCCGCGATTGGCTTCGGCGATCACGGAATCCAGCATCTCCGGTTGGTCCGGCGGAATGACCAGCCCTTCGGAGAAGAAAAGAATTGTTTTGCGCCCCGGCAGACGAGACTGCTCCCGGACCAGCCGCCGCAGCGCGTCAATCGAGCGCACACCTTCCTGCCGGAACAGAGTTTTTAGTATGAGCTGTTGCATCTGGATCTCCTTCCCGGCAAGAGCCTGATCGTTCTGAGGGCCTCTCTCCTCTGCGGAGCCTGGGTCGAGTGGCCGGAATTGTTCTGCACGCCAACCGTTGGCCTGCAGGCTATTGATCCGCTGAATAATACTCAGGCTCTCCTTGGCAAACTGCTCATAAGCGCCCGTTCCGGCGCGCTCCACCGCTTTGTTCAACAGCGCCATATCGGTTGTGTAGGCCTGCTGCACGCTCAACTGATAGCGCAGCGAATATATCGCCATCCATGTATTCGGTCCGGCTTCCGCCGTCAGAAACTCATGCGCCCGCGCCACGGCGGTCCGGCGGCTCAACGGACTCATCGCTTCAAAGACCAGCGTCACCAGATTGATCTGCCGCAATGGATCGGAAGCGCTCGCGACCAGGGCATTCGACCCCGCCGCCACCGGCGCGGCAACGGGCGTCCGGCCGCTCCGGAAAACGAAACTGCGAGGCGTTTGCCGCACGCCGTCCTCGAAGATCTGCACATCCTCGGGCCGCAGGTCGTCCACCAGCTTCTGATGCTTGTCCCGGACAATGAAGTCCAGCAGCACCTCCTCGGTTCCACCGCGCAAAGTGACTTCGGGCGTGGACGCCGGTTCACTCTGCTGCGCGTTCAGACCAGCGCTCAGCACGACAAGGGTAAGCAGGTAAGGAAGCTTCATGGCTACTCCTGATCCTACTCTACGCGCCGGCGCTTCCGGCGGTTTCGTCAGGGAGCCGGGCGCGGACCGTTTCATAGGTAATGCCCCTTTGCTTCAGAATTTCGAACAGAGGATGGTCTCCGCCAGTCTTGAGCAGTCCCAACAGGATGTGACCCGCGTCAATCGACTTTTTCGCTTCGGCCTCTGCGCAACGGAGGGTATTTTTCGCCCCTTCGCTCAGCGGCATATCAACCGAGGTTGGAATCTCGGGGGCATCTTTTACCGGCACTGCGCTTCTGAGCTCGATGGCCAGCGTCGAATCGAAATCCGGCCCCGCGAGCAGTCTCCAAAGCTCTTTGTCTTCCCGCAACAGCCCGAGCAGAAGATGCTCTGGTTCGATGGAATGATCGTGGGCCGCGCTCGCCTCATACCTGGCGAAGAAAACCACCCGTCTCGCCTTTTCGGTGAACCGTTGAAACGTTTCGTGGACCTGGAACTCGTTCTCCCGCGGCCGGGCCATTTCCTCCAGTATCCGGGCCAGCGCGAGCTCATAGGAGACGCCGTATTGCTTGAACGCCCCGCCCGCCTTCAAAACCCCCAACAGGATGTGATCTGTTCCGATCACTTCGCTGTGCATCTCCGCCGCCTCAACCTCCGCGAGACGAAGGGCTTCCTTCGCCTCTTTAGAGACAGGAATGTTCGCCGAAGGAGGCAGCGGCCCGTGGTTGGCCGCGTCCCTGGCGAGAAGGAATTTGAGCTGAAGCGCGACATTCACGCCAGCTTGCGAGCTAGTGGTTCTCCAAAGCGCGGGGTCTACCTGAGTGAGCGTGAACACCAGATGATCCAGCCCGATCTCGGGGTTTCCCGCGTTCATCGCCGCGTCCCTGGCCAGGAATACGACGCGCCGCGCCGGTTCAGTGAAACGCTCGAACATTGCTCGATTCTATACCGAGATACCCACACAAACTGATAGAATCAGGACTTACTCAGCTCGCCTTCCATGCACCGCATTCTGGTGGTTCCCGTCACGATTCTGGTCGCGCTAGGGCTCTCCTCCGCGGATGCCGGCTCCTCGCCGGAGTTCTCGACCAACGTTCAGCCGTTTCTCAAGAAGAACTGTCTCGCTTGCCACAACGATCGGGCCAAGGTGGGCGGCCTGAGTCTCGCGGGCTATCAGTCCACGGAGGACATGGTGGGCAACCGCGATCTTTGGGAACGCGTTTCAGAGCGCATCAGGAACGGCGAGATGCCTCCCAAGGGCATGCCGCGCCCCACCCCGCAAGATGCCGCGGCCGTCTCCAGTTGGATTGACGGCACTTTCGATCGCATCGACCGCAATACGCCGCCCGATCCGGGACGCTTAACGGCGCACCGGCTGAATCGCTTCGAATACAACAATGCGGTGCACGATCTGCTGGCCATCGACTTCCAACCCGCGGACGATTTTCCGAACGACGATTCCGGCTATGGCTTCGACAACATTGGTGATGTCCTTTCACTCTCGCCGGTGCTGATGGAAAAGTACCTCGCGGCCGCGGAGAAGATCGCCCGGAAGGCCATCCCAACAGGCGCGCATCCCAAGCCGACGCGGGAGAAGGTTTCCAACCACCATGTGCCGAAGTATGGGCCCGCCCCGGTAGGGGAGTATATCCGCTATCAGGTTCCGAACGAAGCGGACTACACCATACGCGCCGGCGTCACCGGCAAACGCGAGCCGCTGCTGCTCACGCTGTTCGTGGATAACGTCAAGGTGAAGGATGAGGTACTCAACGGCGTTGACGACGAGAAGCCCCGGTTCATTGAGTATCCGACGCACCTCACGGCAGGCGAACACCGTCTGGGCGCACGATTGCAGCGCTCGGTTGCCGTGAAGCCGATGCCGAAACCGCCGGACCTGAGATTCATCCACGCGAAACCACAGCCTGCGAGAGACGACAAAGGCGAGGAGCCCCCACCACCGACGCCGAGGGTGGATTATTTTGAACTCCAGGGCCCTTACCATCCGCTGCCCGCGCCGCCCACCGAAGCCCGGAAGCGCATCTTTACATGCTCCGAACAGACGACAGAGTGCGCCGAAACGATGCTGCGTCGAGTGACCTACCGTGCCTGGCGCCGGCCCGTGAAAGACGCCGAGATTGAGAAACTGGCCGGCTTCGTGACACTGGCGCGGTCCTCCGGCGACACTTTTGACGAAGGGATGCGCCTCGCGCTCGAAGCCATTCTGGTCTCTCCGGATTTTCTGTTCCGCGTGGAGCGCGATGCGAATCCGCGCGATGCTTCCCTCACCCATCCCGTCAGCGATTTTGAACTGGCTTCGCGCCTCTCGTTCTTCCTTTGGAGCTCCATTCCCGATGAGATTTTGCTGCACGCCGCGGAAGAGAGGACGCTGCACCAACCCGCCGTGCTGAAAGCGCAGATGACGCGCATGTTGAAGGATGGCCGGTCCGAACGGTTCGTCAACAGCTTCGCCGGACAGTGGCTGGAACTTCGCAACCTCGACAGCATCAAGCCCGATCCCGATAAGTTCCCGCAGTTTGAAGATCTGCGCGGCGACATGCGAACGGAAACCCGCATGTTCTTCGAGTCAGTGATGCGGGACGACCGCAGTATTCTCGATTTCCTGGACGGCAAATACACCTTTCTCAACCAGGAACTCGCCGAGTTCTACGGAATCCCCGGCGTCGAGGGGACTGAGTTCCGGCGCGTCGAACTCGACGGAGTGCAGCGCAGCGGCATCCTCACCCAGGCCAGCGTTCTCACCGTTTCCTCTTACCCCACGCGAACCTCTCCGGTGATTCGCGGCAAGTGGGTGCTGGAAAATCTTTTGAATGCACCGCCGCCGCCCCCGCCGCCGAACGTTCCGGCTTTGGCCGATGGTGAGGTGGGAACCAAGGTGAGCCTGCGCGAGCAACTGGAAAAGCATCGCGCGAATCCCGTGTGCGCCTCATGCCACTCCAAGATGGACCCGCTCGGTTTCGGACTGGAGAATTACGACGCTATCGGTCACTGGCGCACCAAAGATGGCAGCTTTCCGATTGATTCCTCGGGTACCCTGCCCACCGGGAAGTCGTTTACGACGCCCGCCCAGATGAAACAGATCCTGCGCTCGAATCCCGCCGCTTTTGCCCAGTGTCTGAGTGAGAAAATGTTGACGTACGCGTTGGGCCGGGGACTTGAGCGGTACGACCGGCCGGCCGTGAAGCAGCTTGTGGCGCAGTTGACGGCGAACGATTACCGCTTTGATACGTTGGTTTCAGGCATTGTGGAAAGCCTGCCGTTCCAGATGCGGCGGGGCGAAGGAGAGACCCATGTTACGCAAACACTTGCCCAGGCGCACCATCCTTAGAGGATTGGGCGCGTCCATTGCGCTGCCGTTCCTGGATGCAATGACACCCGCCTTCGGAGCCACGGCGCGCATCGGCGGCCCGCAACTGAAGCAGGCGCCTCTGCGCATGGCCTTCACCTATGTTCCCAACGGCATCAGCATGGACGCGTGGACGCCCGCCAGCGGCGCCGATTTTGAGTTGAGCCGCATTCTGGCGCCGCTGGCGCCTTATAAGGATAGGCTTCTCCTGCTTTCCGGCCTGAACCATCACAACGGATTCCCGCTGGGCGATGGCGCGGGCGATCACGCGCGTGCGGCCGCCACCTTCCTCACCGGTGTTCATCCGCGCAAAACCTCCGGGGCGGATATCGCCGCGGGCATTTCAGTGGACCAGATGGCCGCCGCCAGGCTGAGCGGCAAAACACGCTTCGGTTCCATTGAGCTGGCGTGTGAAGACGGCCGCCTGGTGGGCAACTGCGATTCGGGTTACAGTTGCGCCTACTCCAACAGCATCTCGTGGCGTACGCCTTCGCAGCCGAATCCGCCCGAAGTGAATCCCCGCGCGGTCTTCGAGCGGCTCTTCGGCGAGTCCAGCGAAGACCCCGCCACCATGGCGCGCCGCGCCACATACCGCCGCAGCATTCTCGATTTCGTGATGAATGACGCGAAGACCATGAAGGTTTCGCTGGGGCCGACGGACAATCGCAAGCTGGACGAGTATCTCGACGGCATTCGTGAAATTGAACGGCGCATCGAACAGGCCGAAAAGGAAGGCAATCAAATCGCGCCGTCGATGGAGCATCCCGACGGCGTCCCCGTGGAGTTTGCCGATCACGTGAAGCTGATGTTCGATCTGATGGCTGTCGCGTTCCAGACGGATTCGACGCGCGTAGCTACCTTTATGATTGGCCGCGAGGGGAGCACCCGCACCTATCGCGAGATTGGGATTCCCGATGCGCATCACCCGCTGACCCATCACCGCAACGACCCCGAGCTGATTGAAAAGGTGACCCGCATCAACTGCTTCCACATGCAGCAGTACGCGTACTTCCTGCAGAAGCTGGGTTCCATTCACGAGGGTGACGGCACGCTGCTCGATAACGTCATGATCGTCTACGGAAGCGGGCTCAGCGACGGGAATCAACACGATCACGCCAACCTGCCTGTGCTGGTTGCCGGCGGGGGCGCGGGATCGCTCAAGACCGGCCGCCACGTCCAGTATAAGAAGGACACCCCAATGGCCAACTTGCTGGTTTCCATGCTCGACCGCATGGGCGTACAGCATGGATTGCCCGGCGATGCGACTGGCCCGCTCGATCGCTTGAGCGATCTGGTTTAGGTTCGGGTCAGGTTCAAGATGCTGCGAGCGGCTTGGATCGTCTTCCTCCTGGCGGCGCAATCGCCCCCCGAAGCGGTCATCGAGCAGGTTCGGCAGAACGTGCTGAACTACGACAAGCAGTTGCCTGACTTCCTCTGTGAGGAAGTCATCCAGCGCTTCTATGATCCCCAGGAGGGGTCGAACTGGCGATTCCTGGACACGGTCACCGCCCAGGTCACGTACTTTGAAGGCAAGGAACAATACACGCACCTGAGGCTGTAGGAGGGGCGCCGCTTGGGGAACCCCTTGGGAAACGCATTGGGAAACGCATTGGGAAACAATGAGAAGCCAGTGAAGACGGAGGATCTTCTAAGTAAGTCGCCCGCAAAACGGAGTGCGCGGGCCGCTTTACTTGAATGCAATGAGGGTGCCCGACGCACCCTTTGCGGGCTAGATAAGCTCCGGGGGTCGATGTCCGAAGGGGACTTCGGAAGCCTGGTCAAGGATATTTTCCTGCCCGGCAGCGAGGCTCGTCTGGTTTGGGAGCGGCGCACCAAGTTGCGCGGGCGAGTGACGTCCCTGTTTAAGTACGATGTCGACAAGCAGCATTCCCGTTATCGCATGAGCGCCGACGCGAACAGGGAATACATACCGGCATACAGGGGTGAGTTTTTTGTCGATGAGGACACGAAAATGGTGCTGCGGGTCGTGATGACTCCCTACAACATCCCATCCGGCTTCCCGATTCGGTCTTTGACGACCACGCTCGATTACGAATTGGCCAACATCGGAGGGAAGGAATACTTACTTCCCGCGAAAGCCAACATCGTTTCAGACCATCACTCGGCGCGCTGGAGGAATGTCGAAGAGTTCCGCAAATACCGCAAGTTCACCACGGAAACGAATCTTACGTTCGACGCGCCGGACGCCAACCCTAGAGTCCGGCCCAGATAGCGGTCAAATCCAGGTCAGATCCTGTCACTGGTCCTTCTCCGCGAAGCACTAAAACGCCCGTGATCTTCTCGGGTTCCGCATCGCCCCGTCGGTAAACATATATACTCCGGTTATCCGGGTCGACGAGCCAGCCAAGTTCCACGCCGCCATCCATCCAGGCGCGCATTTTCTTATTGGCGGCTTTCAATCGGTCGCTTGGCGACATCAAAGCAACCACAAACTCGGGACAAACGGGAGGGAACTTCCGCAGTTGCTTTGGAGAGTCCATCCAGCTTCTCGTTTGAAACCCAGGCGGCGTCAGGTGAAAGCGCCGCTCTCGTCGGCAGGATGAACTCGGCGCTGGAGTCAAAGGCCTTGCCTCGAAGGTCACGCCTGGCCCACTCACGCAATTGCCCGGCGACCTCCAGGATTTGATCGGACGATTCGCTTCCAGCGGGTGGCACGATAACAATCTCTCCCTGCGTATTGCGCTCGAACCGCACATCCGCGTTGGCTACGCAGAACTCGTAGTACTCGTCGTCACTCAACGGCGCGTCCGGGTTGAGCAGCAGCTTCGCGGGCAGCGAGTTTTCCGGAAGAACGACCCGCATAGCCTTCAGGATATGGTATCCCGGTTCGTTAGACTAGCGGGTGTGCGGTGCTTCGCGCTGGTTCTCGTCTCTGTTTTCCTGGCAATTCCCGAAGCGTCCGCGTATTCCGTACTGACGCACGAAGCCATCATCGACTCGGTTTGGGATGCGTCCATCAAGCCGCTGTTACTCGCGCGTTTTCCCGCATCGACTCCGGATGAATTAAAGACGGCGCACGGCTATGCCTACGGAGGCGCCATCCTCCAGGACATGGGCTACTACCCGAACGGCAGCCACCTGTTCAGCGATCTCACCCACTACGTGCACTCGGGCCAGTTCGTCCTGAACCTGATCCGCGAATCCTCCAACGTGAATGAGTATGCTTTCGCCCTGGGCTCGCTGGCCCATTACGCGGCGGATGTTAACGGCCATTCCATCGCGGTCAATCGTGCCGAGCCCATGTTATACCCGCGTATCGCCCGCAAGTTTGGGCCAGTGGTGACTTACGAGGACAACCCCTCCGCCCATCTGAAAACCGAGTTCTCCTTTGACGTTCTTCAGGTGGCGCGAGGCTACTACGCGCCGCAGGCTTATCACGATTTCATCGGCTTTAACGTTGCGAAGCCCGCACTCAGCCGCGCGTTCCAGGACACTTACTGCCTGGGTCTCGACGACGTTTTCGACGATGTCGATCATGGGATCAGCAGCTACCGGCACACCGTGAGCGAACTGATTCCCAAGGCCACGCGCGTTGCCTGGGCCATGAAAAAGGACGCCATCGTGAAAAACGCTCCCGCCGGGTTTGCGCGGCGCAAGTTCATCTACAACATATCGGACGCGGGCTATCGCAAGGAATGGGGTGCGGACTACCGCAAACCCGGTTTTGGAGACCGTCTCGTTGCTTTCCTGCTGCGTCTTGTCCCGCGCATTGGGCCGCTCCGGACGCTGTCGTTCAAGACGCCAACCGCCCCCGCCGAAGATCTGTTCATGAAGAGCTTCGACAAAACACTTGACCAGTACAGAAGCCTTCTGAAGAGCGCCGGCCAGCCGGATTTCCGGCTTCCCGACATGAACTTCGACACCGGCGAAACACCCCGCCCCGGGGCTTACCGTCTCGCCGATCGGGCTAACTCCGAGTGGAACGAAAAGGTTAAGGGCGTGGCGTGTCCGGTTCGGCTCGCTTCTGCCCCACCAGCAACATGAAATCGCTCGGCAGGATGCCGTAACCAATCAGTGAGCTTTCCACCGCATCCACCGAATCGATCATCAGATCGGTCGCTTCATCGTTGTCCGGAAAGTTGTGCACAATGCCGGAATAAAGCAGGTGCTGGATGGTACCGCCCAGTTGCAATTGCGCGATGGGATCGAAATGCAGGGCGAACTGCGCGGGGATTTCGTTTGACCGGATCGCCTCGCTGGGGCACACCCGGATCACCTCTTCAACCGAACTGCGGCCCTCTTCCCTCTTCTCAATTCCATTGGTGTAGATGCGCAGGTTTCGGGGCATCAGGGCCAGCAGGTGCGCGGTCCAGGCAATCTGGTTGGAGGTCCATTGAAATCGTGCGGGACCGACGAACTCATCCAGCACGAAGACGCCGCGCGGAGTGAGCGCGCGGTTCACGGTCTTCATGATATGTTCCAAAGCTTCGAAGTGGTGGAAGCTCTGGTGCGCGAAGATCAGGTCGTAGCGATTCTCTTCCAGCTCGATGGAATTGACGTCGGCTGCAATGAAGTGAACCCGGTCGTCGCTTGCCCGGTAGCGCGATTCCTCCAGGTCGAGACCATACCCGTTTTGCATCAGGCCCTGCTTCACCAGACGTTCCAGACCCAGGCCATCGCCGCAGCCGAGTTCCAGGGCATTGATGGCGGGGCCGTCGAATCGCCTGGTCACCCACGGCTGCCAGGCTAGCCCTTCCACCAGCGCCTTCCGCCGGTAGTGGTGGTGGACACGCGGGTGATTGAGCCAGAACTGGCGAAGGCCGGACTCCGCGCGTTCCACCACCGCCTTCCAGTGCTCCACTTCCGTCTGATGCGCGGAACTGAGAGGGCGGGCCGGCGGGCGCGACTGAAAACGGGATAGTAAAGATTTCAACAAGCTTCAACCTGCTTAGTGGGAACGCCCTTAGTGGGACTGGCCGGGAGCCCCGAATACAACCTGTAAGAGTTGTAACTGCTGCGCCAGAAACCCCGTATCCTGCACATAAGTCACATACTCGGTTTGTCCGTTCCCTGAAGCAAACTCGGGATGCGCCAACGCCGCATAATCGGCATTGTTCTCATACGCGGCCAGACCCGTATAGAATTGCGTCGCAGCCGACCAGGGACCGTACGGCTGGTAAGAAACGCAGTAATACAGGTTACTGTTCAAGACCCCGCTGTAGATGGCCACATACATCCCCAGATAGGAGTCATAGAAGATCGAAGAGCCCGCTGCGCCGCCGTTGAAAACAGTGGCCGCGTTCGACGCGCTGGAACTCCACGTCCCGTTCCCCGCGTAGTAAGTCCACGCACTCAAGGTGGTCACATCGGCGAGAGAAACCTTCGCCACCTGCGTGTTCTCGCTGAGAAATCCGCTCTGGTTGCCATACATATAGAGCGTCTGTCCGGAGACCACCCATCCGGACGTGAACCCCACCTGGCTCCCCTGGAACAGCAGCGTCGGATATGGCGTCCCCGGCGTGACCACGGGACGGGTGATGGTTCCGTTCTGCCAGATGGCGACTCCCTCGCCCATCGAGATCCAGCCGCTATAGGTGGGCGATCGCCAGATCTCGCCAAAGAAAATCAGCGCGCGATTCCGGGCCGGATCGGGTACGATGGGCCCCGGCCAGATGGCGATATTGGCGCCACACGGAGCCGCGGTGCAGTTGTTCGAATTATGCGCCGCGTTGTACGCCGATTCCCACGGCAGGAACGGCATGAACTCGGCAGGCGCTCCGCTCGAATCCACGTAATTTCCGCTCAGGTCGATTCCATTCGCAGCGTTCAGGTTGGTAGTCCACGCCATCGAGTTGCTGAAGAAATTTGTGCCCGACGCATTATTCTGTGTCAGCGCGGTATCGTTGAACATCCAGATCGACTTCCCGTTCATCAGCGCGCTATACGTGCCGTCGCGGCCCTGGACCAGTGGATCTTGCGTGACAATTCCCATGGGCGTCACCGAGTCAATCGGCGGAATCGGCGGCGGCCCGGTTTGCGCGGACGCAGCGAGGCAAACCAGCCCGCACACGCCCAGGCGCAATATCAAGTTTGAAAAGAGCATGAGCTCCCCATTTTAGTGCAAGCCGATCCTGTCTCGGTATCCCGAACCCACCCGCCTTCGCTAGAATAAGTCGCATATGCGTTCAACGGTCGGCCGCATTGCCTTTCTGGTTGCCACCGCGACGGCTTCGCCTGCTCAGCCGGCCGACACCGCTTTCTTTGAAGCAAAGATCCGCCCCATCTTCGTAGAGAACTGCTACGCCTGCCACACCGAAGCGCGCATGGGCGGCCTGCAACTCGACACGAGGGAGCACTTCCTCAAAGGCGGCAAGTCCGGACCCATCGCCGTCCCGGGAGACCCCGACGCGAGCCGCCTCGTCAAAGCCCTGCGCTACAACGCCAACCCCAGGATGCCTCCCGCCGGGAAACTGCCCGCCGACCAGATCGCCGCTGTCGAGGCCTGGGTCAAATCCGGCGCAGTCTGGCCCCAGAACGAGAAAGCCGCCCCGAAAGCGCCGCCGTATAAAATCAGCGCGGAACAGCGCGCGTTCTGGTCTTTCCAGCCCGTGAAGGCCGTGCCGCCGCCCGTTATCAGCGACGCCCGCTGGTCCCGCACCGGGATCGACCGCTTCATCGCGGCAAAACTCGAAGCCCGCGGACTGCAACCGGTCCGCCGCGCCGATCGCCGCACCCTGATTCGTCGCGCCAGCTACGATCTCACGGGCCTGCCTCCCACCGCCGAACAAGTCGATGCATTTGAACGCGATCGATCGCCTGACGCCTTCGCCACAGTGATCGATCGCCTGCTCGCCTCGCCGCGCTACGGGGAGCGCTGGGGACGTCTCTGGCTCGACGTGGCCCGCTACTCCGACGACCGTCTCGATTCGGAGCGCGACAACCCGTATCCCGCTTCGTTCCGCTATCGCGATTGGGTGATCCAGGCCATCCAGAACGACATGCCCTACGACGTTTTCGTGAAGGCCCAAATCGCCGGCGACCAGCTTCCCGATCGCGAAAAATACGAAGCAGGCCTCGGCTTCTACGCGCTCAGCCCTGAAATGCAGGATGATCGCGTCGACGCCACCGCCCGCGGTTTCCTCGGCCTCACCGTCGCTTGCGCCCAGTGCCACGATCACAAATACGACCCGATTCCGACCCGCGATTTCTACTCGCTCATGGGCATTTTCCGCAATACGGATTTGCACGAAGTTCCCCTCGCTCCCAAGCAAACCGTTGAAGCGTATGAAGCGCACAACGCGCTCATTAAGAAAAAAGAGCAGGAACTCAAGGAGTACGCCGACGTTCAATCGGCGCAGTTGAGCCTCATCCTCGCTTCCCAGACCGCCCGTTTTCTGCTGGCCTCGGAAAAAGGGCCGGCCGATCCCGCTCTCGATCAACAAACGCTCGCCCGCTGGACAAAGTATCTGGCCAAGCCCGAAAAGCAGCACCCGTTCCTGAAAGACTGGTACGCCGCCAAAACCCCCGATGACCGCGCGAAGGCGGCTTCGGAATTCCAGGCCCAAGTGCTCGCCGTAATCGCCGAGAAAACTCGCGTCGATGACGAAAACCACGTCCGCCTCGGCCTCAATCCCTCCCGCGACGATCTTTCCAAGGCGAATCTCGTTTCACTCGACCGCGCGAAGTTCGGCCTCTGGGAAGACCTGCTCGGCGATAACGGCGTCCTCCATTACGGAGATACAAAAAAAGAGGACGCCCGTATCGACCGTTTCCTCTCCGGCGTGTGGCTCACTCATCTCAACCAACTTCGCGCCGAAGCGGCCGCGCTCAGCAAGAGTCTGCCGCCGGCCTATCCGGTTCTCCAGATCATCGCCGACAAAGAGAAGCCCGAGGAACAACATGTCTGGATTCGCGGTGACCAGAACAATCGCGGCGACCCCGCTCCTCCGCACTTTCTGGCCATCCTGTCGCCCGGGGAGCCGCAGCGCTTCCATCGCGGCAAAGAGCGCCTGGAACTTGCCGAAGCCATCGCCAGCCCCGCCAATCCGCTCACCGCCCGCGTGATCGTGAACCGCGTCTGGCAGCAGCACTTCGGCTACGGCATTGTGCGCACGCCCAGCAACTTCGGCTCGCAGGGCGACCGGCCTTCCCATCCCGAACTGCTCGACTCTCTCGCCAGCCGCTTCGTATCCGAAGGCTGGTCGCTCAAGAAGCTGCATCGCGAAATCATGCTCTCCGAAACCTACGCGCTGAGCGATCAGCTCTCGGCCCGCGATTATGCCGAAGACCCCGACAACCGCCTGCTGTGGCGCTACAACCGGCGCCGCCTCGACGCGGAGTCAATCCGCGATTCACTCCTCTCTGTCTCCGGCAAGCTGGACTTACAGCAAGGCGGCCCAGCCGTGCGCCTCGGAAAGGACAACTCCCGGCGCACCGTCTATGCCTACGTTTCCAGGCGTCAACTCGATCCCATGCTCGCGCTCTTCGACTTTCCGAACCCCAACGGCACCAGTGAGCAGCGCCTGCAAACGACGGTGCCGTTACAGAAGCTCTTCTTCATGAACAGTCCGTTTGTGATGGATCAATCGAGCGCCCTCACCGCCCGCATCGCCGCCGGCGCATCGAATGAAGACCAGCGCATCACCGAAACGTATCGCCGCGTACTGCAGCGCGAACCTACCCCCGAAGAGCGGAAACTGGCTCATGAATTCCTCCGCGGCAACCCCGGCTCGTGGCCCGAATACACCCAGGTGCTGCTGAGTTCCAATGAGTTCACTTATTTGAATTGAGGAAATGACAATGATCCTGCAGCCATCCCGACGGCACATCCTGCGCACCATGGGCACCGGTTTCGGCATGGCCGGGCTCGCCGGCGTCCTCCACGCATCGCCAACGGACGCCACCAAGGCTCTGCCCGCGCCGATGGCCCCGAAAGCCCCGCACTTCGCGCCCACGGCCAAACACGTCATCTTTCTGTTCCTCAACGGCGGCCCGTCGCAGGTGGATACGTTCGACCCCAAGCCCATGCTGCAGAAGTACAGCGGCCAGCCCATCCCCAGCGGCAACCTGAAAACCGAGCGCAAGACCGGTAATCTTCTCGGGTCTCCGTTCGCCTTCCGCCGCTGCGGCAAAAGCGGCATCGAGATCAGCGAGATCTTCCCCAAACTCGGCGACGCCATTGACGATGTTTGCGTGATCCGCTCCATGTACACGGACATCCCCAACCATGAGCCCTCGCTTTTTCTGATGAACTGCGGCCATCGTGTTCCCGGCCGCCCGTCGATGGGTTCCTGGCTCACCTACGGCCTCGGCTCGGAAAACCAGAACCTTCCCGGCTTTGTGGTCTTATGCCCGGGCTACCCCATCGTGGGCACGCAGTTGTGGAGTTCCACCTTCCTCCCGGCCATCTATCAGGGCACCTACATCCCGAACAGCGAAAAGACTCCCGACAAGCTGATCAACTACATCCGGAACCCCTCGACACCCCTTCCCGAGCAACGGCGAGCGCTCGATCTGCTCCGCCGTTTGAACCTCATCGAAGAAAAGCACGAGGGAGAGGACGGTCAACTCGAAAGCAGTATCCAGGCTGCTGAAATCGCGTACCGGATGCAGAGCGAAGCACCCGAGGTATTCGACATCGGCAAAGAGCCCGAAGCCATCCGCGCCCGTTACGGCGACCATGATTTCGGACGCGGCTGCCTGATGGCTCGCCGCTTAGTGGAACGCGGCGTGCGCATGGTGCAGGTCTACTACGGCAACGGCCAGCCGTGGGACAACCACGACGATATCCTCATTCATCGCACCCTGGCCCATGATGTGGATGGCCCCATCGCCGCCCTTCTGGGCGACCTCAAGGCCAGTGGTCTGCTGAAGGAAACGCTGGTCATTATCGGCGGCGAGTTCGGCCGCACTCCCGTGGTGGAAATCAGCGGCTTGGTCAAAGTGCAGAATGGCCGCGATCACAACAGCCACGGCTTCTCGACGCTGCTGGCTGGCGGCGGCGTCAAAGGCGGCATCACTTACGGCAATACGGACGAGTTCGGCTTCAAGGCGGTGGAGAACCCCGTTCATATTCATGATCTGCACGCCACGGTGCTTCATGCGCTGGGGATGGATCACACGAAATTGACTTACCGGTATAGTGGGCGGGATTTCCGATTGACGGATGTGGCCGGGAATGTGGTGCGGGAAATTTTGGCGTGAGGCCGGTCTTGGCGCGAAGTGGCTGCGGGTGACGCGAATACTGAAAGAAAGCAATCAGGAAAATTGCTGATTCTTCTCAGTGTTTTCCGTGATTCCGCCCGGTTCAAAACCCTGATACTTTCGGGTCGTGACCATCCTTCAACACGTCAGGCTTGAGGAGCGCGAACAAGACGCCGCGATGCCAAAGCAACCGCTTGCGCCCCATGATTATACCGCCTGGCCCGAAGTCCCCGGCCACTGTGAGGTGTGCGGCTACTCAAGGGAACACCGGCTACACGCACGATCGAACCGTGCCTGAGAACTCGGGACTTGGCGCAAACCGGCGTAATTATTAACGAGTCCTGCCGCGCCTACCAATAGAACGGGAATATTTCAAGGCGGTTCGGAATCGCGAGAGGCGGCACGATGCTGCAGGAAGTTGTTGAGCTTTATGAGTTTGATTGCTGGCTCCGGTTGCTCGTGATGCAAGCTTTCGATCAAATCGAGGTTGCAGCCGGAGCAGCCATCACATATCACGTGTCCCACGATCTCGGACCTTTCGGCCACGCAGACAGCTCCAACTTTGATTCAAGATACAACCATCATGAGTCCTGGAGATAATCCGGCGCGAAGAGCGGAGATCCAATGAGGTGTTCATCCGGCATTACCGGGCCAAGTACCACTTTGAACCTTATCTTCCTATCTGGATGGCGACGGAGATCTTGAGTTTTGGAGTGTTGTCCCGTATGTACGCAGCTCTCCGAAAAAACCTGCGAAAAAAGATCGCGGATCGGTTCGCGCAACCGCAGTCTGTTTTCGTCGGTTGGCTGCACGCTCTCACGGCCATCCGCAACGTGTGCGCACATCACAGCAGACTTTGGAACAGAGAATTGTCGGTGAAGCCAATGCTTCCTTCGGCGTGGAACTCAGGCCAGATCGATAACGGCCGATTTTATGTTGTTGCTCTCATCATCCAAACTCTTCTTATGGAGATTGCGCCCGACTCGGAATGGAAGATTAAGCTAAAGGCGGCCATCGATTCATACCCATCGGCTGATTTACAAGCGATGAAGTTTCCCTTAGGTTGGTATAGTGCACAGCCGTGGTCACAACCTTCCGGGCCGGGCTGAGAGCAGAGCGTTGGTGAGTCGTCGCAGCGCCCCACTATGGGCTACCCTGCAAAACGTTTGAACTCGCAGTCAATCTCCGCAATCAACTGATTCCGAACGGCTTGAACTGGTAGGCGCGGCAGGACTCGAACCTGCGACCCTTTGCTTAGAAGGCAAATGCTCTATCCACCTGAGCTACGCGCCCGCGTGTGCTCTTCCCAGTCTAAAGCCCCGCCTCCCGCCTAACCACATCCCCAACGCGCGAGTCCAGGTCGCCCACCCCATTCACTCTCCTCCGCAACCCCACACTCCGCGCCAAAAAAGCCTCGGCCGCAAAGTCCTCTTCCTCCCGGCCCAGCTCCGCCTCCCAACCGTCCAGCCGCTTCTCCCTGAGCCGCTCCAGCAATCCCACCCGGCGCTTGGCCTCGAAAAAGCGGGCCTGCTGCGCCGCCGCCTTCTGCTCCGCCACCACCACTGCGCTCGCCGCCGCCGCAATCGCTTTCTTCATGTAACTCTGCCAGTCCGGCAAGGTCGCCACCGTCTCCGCGTCCACATACCGATTGGCGCTGATCAGCCGTTCCGCATCGCTCCGCTGTGCCCGCATCGCGGTCTCCTTCGCCGCCAGCGCATTGCGATCGGCGAGCAGACGCTGCAGCGCCGCCTGCTCCCGCTCAAGCTCCAGCCGCCGCCACACGAGCACGCGATCCAGCGGGAAACTGAACTTCTTCATGCCAGCCTCATGCGGGTGTCACGCGGGTAACAACGCCGCCACTTTCTTCAGTTGCTCCAGCGTGGCGCTCATCGGAGAGGCCTCCTGCGCGCCCTGCCGAAGGAAGCCCATCATCTGGTCGCGGGCGCGGATGCTTGCGTCGAGCCGCGGATTCGTTCCGGCCGCATAAGCGCCCAGTTGGATCAGATCCTCGGAATGCCGGTACGTCGCCAGCGCCTCGCGCATTCTCCGCGCGTTCTCCTTCTGCTCCGAGTTGGCCACGCGCGCTTGCAGCCGGCTCACTGAATCCAGAACCTGAATCGCCGGAAAATGCCCGGACGCGCCCAGCTCGCGCGACAGGATAATGTGCCCATCCAGAATGGCCCGAACCGCGTCGCAGATGGGCTCATTGAAATCGTCCCCTTCCACCAGCACCGTGAAGAAGCCCGTAATGGAGCCGCGCTCGAAATTCCCCGCCCGTTCGCACACCTTCGGCAACAGGTTGAACACGGAAGGAGTGTAGCCCTTCTGGCTCGGCGGCTCTCCCGCCGCCAGGCCGATCTCGCGCTGAGCCATCGCCAGCCGCGTCAGCGAATCCATCACCAGCAGCACGCTCTTGCCTTGATCGCGGAAATATTCCGCCACCGCCAGCGCCACGAAACAAGCGCGCACGCGCAACGGCGCAGGCCGGTCCGATGTCGCCACCACCACCACCGATTTCTTCGAGCCTTCCGGACCCAGCTCATGCTCCATAAATCCGCGTACCTCGCGGTTGCGCTCCCCCACCAGGCAGATCACGCTCACGTCCGTCTTGCTCTGCCGCGCCATGGCGCCCAGCAAGGTGCTCTTGCCCACTCCGCTGCCGCCAAAAATTCCGATGCGCTGGCCCTTGCCGCACGTCAGCAGCCCGTCGATCGCGCGAATGCCGGTAATCAGCGGCTCTTCAATATGTTCCCGGTCCAGCGGGTTTTGCGGCGCCTGGTACAGCGCGTAGAAGTCTTCCGCGGCGATGGGACCGCCGTCGATGGGGTTCCCGAAACCGTCGATCACGCGCCCCAGAAGACCCGGGCCCACCGGCACCGTCGCCGCTCCCGGACGCGCCACCACCAGGTCTCCCAGGCTCAGGCCGTCGATCTCTTCGAGAGGCATCGAAAGCACCCGTCCGTCCCGGAATCCGATCACTTGCGCCCGCACACGCCGGCCCGTCGAGGTGAGCAATTCGCAGAAATCCCCAATCGCGGCGGAGGGTCCGCGCGATTCCACCACCAGTCCCACCAGTTCCGTCACGTGGCCGCAGGAGATCACCGGCTCCATCGTTTCAACGAAACTGCGCAATGGTCCAAGCGAAAGGACGTCAGTGCCACTTGAGGCGGTCGGCAAGGCCAAGTTCTATCTCCCTAAGCTGCGAATCGAGCGAGGCGTCGACGCTCCCCCGCGTGGTTTCAAAAATGAGTGTTCCGGATTCCCGAGAGCCGTCCGCAACAACCTCGATATTCCGCGTCGTTGCGGCCGCCAGCGCCGCGCGAACCTGCCCCGCCTGGTCCGGATGCGCCACTACCCGCGTCGTCTCCTGCCGCGCCACCCGGTCGAATGCCGCCTGCACCAGCCCGTGCAGCGCCGAAGGGTCGATCGAAAGTTCTCGCCGCAGTATCCGCCGCGCAATAGCCAGCGAAAGTTGTACCGCTTCCTCTTCCACCTGTTTGCGCAGAACCGGCTTTGTATCCAGAATCTGGCGCATCGTCTGCCCCATCTTTTCCGCGATTGGTTTCAACTCCGCTTCTGCTCGCGCGCGCCCCTGCGCTTCCCCTTCGCGAAGCGCGTCCTTTCGTATCGTTGCGGCTTGCTGGGCGAGCTGCCGTTCCAGCTCGGCGATGCGCTCGTGCAGCGGACCCGCGTCCTGGGTCTCGCGCGCATCGTCCGCGCGGCGCCCCTGCGCGGGGTTCGCCGCACCCCGCCGCGTCACCGGGTTGGTATTCGCAACCGGCCGGAAAACGTAGCGTTCCGCGGCTCGCGCATCCCCCGTATGAAGGATCTTAGACAACATATTGTTCGCCCACGGTGCCCTTCATACTGATCACGCCGTCCGCTTCCAGTTGCCTCACCAGCGCGATAATTTGTTGCTGCGCCGATTCCACATCCTTGATCTTCACCGGCCCCATCACTTCCATGTCTTCCTTCATCATCTCGGCGCCGCGGGCGGAAAGGGTCGAAAGAAAGTGCGTGCGCAGTTGTTCGCTGGTTCCCTTCAGCGCCACCGTCAGCACCTTGCGGTCCACGCGCGAAGTCACTTCCTTGATACCCGCCGGGCCAAGCAGCAGCAGATCGTCGAACACAAACATGAGATGCCGTATGGTTTCCACCAGCGCCGGGTCGGTGTGCTCGATCGTATCCAGAATCTCCTTGCTGTTCCCCGAATCCAACCGGTTGAACATCTCCGACACCGCCCGCACGCCCCCATACGATTCCCGGCTGAATTCTCCCAGAGCCGAAAGCTTCGATCCGATAATCCCCGCGATCTTGTTGATCACTTCCGGAGAAATCTGCTCCAGATGCGCCATGCGCAGCGCCACATCCGAACGCATCTCCAAAGGCAGCGAGATCAACAGCGCCGCCGCCTGCGAAGCCGATAGGTGGGAAAGTACCAGCGCGATGGTTTGCGGGTGCTCGCTATGCACAAACTTGGCCAGTTGCTGCGGGTCGGCTTTGTGCAGCGCGTCGAAATTAGCCACGTCATGGCCCAGTGCCTTCACCACGCGGTCCAGAACTTTCTTGGCGGATTCCGGGCCCAGGGCGTTCACCAGCATCTTCTTCGCGTAGTCGATGCCCCCCTTCACGATGAACTCGCGCGCCATCACCATCTGGTGAAATTCTTCCAGCACCACATCCGCCTGCTCGGATGTGATCGAAGACACGCGCGCAATCTCGCGGCTCACCAGTTGCACTTCATCCTCACTCAACTGCTTGATCATCTCCGCGCTCGAATGCTCTCCCAGAATGATCATCAGGATGGCGGCTTTCCGAATTCCGGTCATCGGCGGGACGGCGGTGTTTACGTTGTTGATCATGTAGCGCTAGGCGTTCTTGTCGGCGTCCGACATCCACGACCGGAAAACGTTCGTGGTGGCCTCCACATCCTTTGCAATGTTTTCGCGCAGGTGCTTGATCAGCACCTCAGCCTTCTTCGTGGTGGCGATGGGGATCGCCAGGCTGTTCAGCATCGCGTCCTCCTGCTCCAGTTGCAAGGCCCGCTGTTTTTCCTGTTGACCGGAGAGCGCGGCCTCGATTCTGGCTTCCACCTCCTCCGCGGTGTGCGCCTTCGGGCCTTCGGCTCCCGCGGCGATCGCCTTGTTCGATTCCGCGGAAGGACCCTTGCCCATCTTCATCAGCAGGAATAGCACCACCGCCAGGAAACCCAGACCGGCCACCGCCACTGCGCCATAAAACAGCAGCGTATTGAAATCCTTCACGAACGGCTGCAGGAACTTGGGCACGCGTGCGTCAGGCTGCACCTGGATGGCGGGTGGCTCGGGCTGAAAGTTCTGTGTACTCTCAAACGGCAGCGATTCCAGCACGAACTGGTCCCCGCGGTCCGCCGAAAACCCCGTCACCGCGGAAACCAGATCGCGGATCGCCTTCATCGTTTCCGCCGAGGGAGGCGTCAGCACGCGCTTCGCTTTGGAGCCTTTACCCTCCATGTGCGCCGTCTGATCCACCAGGACCGAAATCGACATCCGCTTGATCACCCCCTGCGGCAGCTTCACATGACGGATCACCCGGCTCGTCTGAAACGTAATATTCTCGGTGCGTCGCGACACGCCGCTCGATCCACCCGATCCGGGCCGCGACGTCGGGCGCGGCAGCGTGGACGCCGTTCCCGGCTGCCCGGACGCCAGTGCGGAGCCCGTCTGCTCCTCGCTCTTCTGCGAAGTCACCATCACAGACTTCGTGGGGTCCACCGATTCGTCGCTCTGTTCTCCGGAAGTAAAGTCGCAATCGAGCGAGATGCCGGCCTTGAATTTGTCCGGACCCAGCAGCGGCTCCAGGGTGGCGTTCACCTTGGCCAGCAGGTCGCTCTCCAGGTTCTTGCGGTATTCGATGGTTGCTTCGGAAGGCTGGTCGTCGCTTTGCGGCGCGCGCGGCCGGTTCAGCAGGTTCCCGTTCATATCCAGAACAGAGACCGCTTCGGGCCCCAGCCCCTCTACCGCGCTGGCCACCAGGTTCGTCACGGCCGCGATATTTTGAGGTGACAAGTGCGAACCGGGGCGGATCTTCAGCAGCACGCTCGCTTTTGCCGGTTGGCGCGAATCGAGAAAGACGGATTCCTTCGGAAACGTAATATGCACGCGCGCCTGTTCAATGGCCGAGAGCGCCTGGATCGACCGCTCCAGCTCGCCTTCCAGCGCACGGTGGAAATTGAGGTGCTCGGTGAATTCGGTGGCGCCCAGATTGGTCTTGTCGAACAGTTCGTAGCCGATCCGCCCCGTTCTGGGTAAACCTGCGGCGGCCAGGTCCAGGCGCAGTTCCGCAACTCGCGCGGAAGGCGCCAGCACCGCGGTCCCGTTCTCCGAAACGCGGTATTCGGTGCCCGCTTCCTTCAGCTTTTGAATGATGGCCGCCGCATCCTCCGGCGCAAGCGACGTGTAGAGAGCTTTGAAGTCGCTCTCCCGGTGCCACGACGAAAGCCCCATCACGGCCGCCACCACGGCGAGCGCGGCCACCACAATGGTGATTCGTTGCCGCAGATTCAGCGCGGCCAGAAGTTTCCGGAGCTGATCCATCTTCCGCTACATCTGCATCTTCATAATTTCCTGATACGCGGAGATTACTTTGTTCCTCACCGCGAGAAACAGGCTCGAAGACAAGTCGGCGCGCTGCGCGGCGATGGCCGCCTTATGGATGTCGTCCGAGTCTCCGGAGAGAAACTG
>Ga0182016_10000968_pt1 | contig 35304 bp, 34 predicted proteins | sample 712S2MmetaG_FD_120491 | JGI IMG/M metagenome (GOLD analysis project Ga0182016, IMG submission 120491) | Permafrost microbial communities from Stordalen Mire, Sweden - 712S2M metaG | ecosystem: Environmental > Terrestrial > Soil > Wetlands > Permafrost | place: Sweden: Stordalen | collected...
CTCCAGCCGGTCTCCAATTAGCCACAATCCCAGCCGCAATCCAGACGGCGCCCGCCGCGGACCTCCGCCTGCAACCCACGGCAAAGGGGAGATACATCGAGTGATTAGACGCGGCCGAAGGGCAATTCGGCGAGTGACAGTGCCAAATCTTATTGTGCGCATCCTTGTCAGTACATTATGATTGCAAAGGTCAAGAGCGTTTTTTGTTGCGCCAGAACGATTTACTTCGATACCAGAAAAATATACTCTGGCCGAGGCGCCGAGCAGAGCGGAAATGGCCGCGCGATTGAAGAATCAAAAGCACTTGCGCGCCGGCCAGATTTGATCTGCCCCTGATTGCGCAGTTCCCTGATGTGACCCGGAGGTAACGCATGCTGCCACAACAATGGGAGACGTTCAAACGAGCGGTGCGCCGCGAGAAGATGGATAAGATTCCGATGGCGCTGATCATCGACAGCCCATGGATTCCCGGGTACCTCGGGATCAAGCATCTGGACTATTTTCTCGATCCCGAACTCTGGTTTCAATCGAATTTGAAGATCATGCGCGAGTTCCCCGACATCATCTTCATTCCCTCCTGGTGGATGGAGTACGGGATGGCGGCTGAGCCCTCGGTGCTGGGCGCCAAGATCAAATTCTGGCAGGATAATACGCCCAGCGAGTACCAGACCCTCAGGCGCCTCGAGGATATCGACAGCTTTCCAGATTACGAAGTGGAGGCCGACGGCTTTGCCGGCCTGACCCTGCACCGCATTGGCATGGCCCGGCAGCGCATCCTTGATGCCGGCTACATCCTTCCCATGGTCACGTCGCGCGGACCGCTTTGCACGGCAGGATTTGTGCGCGGCACGACGGAATTCATGATCGACCTGGTGGAAGATCCCAAGGGCGCGCACAGGCTGATCGACCTGTGTACCCGCGTGATCATCGACTGGCTCAAAGCGCAGCAGAAGGTCATGGGCGACACGGTCGAGAGCATTTTTATCCTTGACGACATTGTCGGATTCATCAACGAGGAGCATTACCTGGAGTTTGCGCATCCTTACCTGAAGCGCATTTGCGATGCATTTCCGAAGGACTGGGTCAAGCTGTACCACAATGACGCGGAAGTGGACGCCTGCCTCGACCACCTGCCGGATACTGGATTCAACGTGCTCAATTGGGGCAAGCAGAGGCACATCACCGAGGTGAAACGGCGCGTGGGCGACAGGATGTGCCTGATGGGCAATGTGAACCCGCTGGAGGTTGGAGTTCGCGGGACGCCGGAGGAAGTGAAGGACGAAACCCTGGAGGTGCTGGAGGGATCCGGCGGCGAGGGAATCATTCTCTCCGTAGGTGGCGGCACCAGTCCGGGAATGCCGCGCGAGAATATCCTGGCCATGCTTGAAGCTCTTGAGGAATTCAATTCGAAACGCGCCGTTTCCGCTGTTGCGGGCAGCCGCTAAGGAGAGGATTGATGCCTGATTACGCCCTGATGAACCAGTTTCTCTACGAGGGGAACGCCGGCGAGGTGGGACGGCTCACCGAGGCAGCGCTGGCCGAGGGACGGTCCCCGCAGGAAGTGCTGAACGAGGGGCTGATCGCGGGCATGAGCGTGGTCGGGGAGGATTTCAAGCACAACGTGCTGTACGTTCCTGAAGTCCTAATCGCGGCACGGGCAATGAAGGCGGGTATGGCAGTGCTGAAGCCGCTGCTGACCTCGAAAGATGGCGGCGCCAGGCCCAAGGGTGTATTGCTCATGGGCACGGTCCGCGGCGATTTGCACGATATCGGCAAGAACCTGGTGGGCATGATGGCGGAGGGCGCCGGATTTGAGCTGCACGACATCGGCGTGGATCAGAGTGTTGAGAAATTCATGGCCGCGGCCGAACGATGCAAACCAACCATCATCGGCATGAGCGCGCTGTTGACAACGACCATGATGTACATGAAGACCGTGATCGACGGCTTTGACGCGGCCGGCCTGACTCATATCAAGATGGCGGTAGGCGGAGCACCGATCAGCCAGATGTTTGCCGATGAAATCGGCGCCGACGGATACGGCGCCAACGCCTCCGCCGCAGTGGATTTGTTTTTGCGGCTCGCCGCACAGGAGTAGCCCCGAGTGACCACTTACAAGATCCTGTATTGGCAGGAAATCCCTACCCAAATCAAGGCCGAGGATGAGTCGGATGATGTGACTGTGATGCTGAACGACAAATTCATGCAGCAGGTTGATATTCTCGCCGCCAAACGGGGACTGCAGGACGCCGACGATTACCTGGCTCAATGGAAATGGAGCGAGGAAGAAGAGCGCGAGGGTTCTGCGAGCGAAGTGGCTGAAGCAGTAAGGGCCGAACTCGAAGCGAAAGGCTGGTAGGAGTTTTAGAGCCATGCCCGTTACCCTTACCATCAACGGACAATCAATTGAGGCGGGGGCCGGCCAATCGCTGTTCGATCACGCCGAGGCCCTGGGCATCGACGTGCCCACGTCCTGCCGCAAGCAAGGCAAATGCAAAGAGTGCATGGTTGAAGTGGTTGAAGGGATGGATGCCCTCTCGGCGATTGCCGAGCCGGAACGCCATCTGAAGAGCAATTTTCGCCTGTCGTGCCAAACCTTCATAACTGGCGCAGAGGGCCAGGTTCGCTGCCACACCATGCGGCGTGGACACATGCGCATCGAGCGCCAGTCGTTCGGGCTGCCGGTGAGCAATGGAGCGTTTCAACTCGATCCCGCCGTCACTCGAGACGGAGATCGCATCCTCATCGACGGAGTGGAAGTGGAACGCTCCACCGGACCCATTCTCGGCATCGCCATGGACCTTGGAACCACCACGGTTGTTTTGCGCCTTGTCGACCTCGAAAGCGGCGAACTGATCGCGGACACCTCGTTTGAGAATCCGCAACGATTCGGCGGATCGGAAGTGATGTCGCGCATCGCGTACGACACCGAGCACCCCGGAAGGCTGCTGATGCGCACGCTGGCGGGCTACCTGACCCACGCGATCGAGGCTTTTCCCGTCGACCCTAAAACCATCTATGAAATGGTGGTGGTCGGCAACTCGACCATGCGGGATCTTTTCTTCCGCCAGAATGTGTATTCGATCGGGCAGACTCCGTACCGGTCAATCACAGAAATCGAAATGGCCGAAGGGAAGCGCACCACAACCAGTCTGATCCAGACCGGTCAGCAGAGCCTTTTGCCTATTCATCCCAGGGCGCGGGTGTATGGCGCTCCCATCATCAGCGGCCATGTTGGGGCCGACGCTGCCGCCTGCATGTTAGCGGTGGACCTGGCACACGAAGAGCGCCTGGTCGCGATCATGGATATTGGAACCAACACTGAGCTGATCGTAGGCAACAAGCAACGCATTCTGGCGGCATCCTGTCCGGCAGGCCCGGCTTTCGAGGGCGGCGCCATCTCTTGCGGCATGCCTGCATTGGATGGGGCAATCGAAACCGTGGCGATCGATGACGACGGGGCCTTTCGGATTGGTGTGATCGGCGACGTGCCGCCGGAGGGTATCTGCGGTTCCGGTTTAGTGGACGCACTGAGCGAACTGCTCCGCACCGGGCGCATGAACGATATGGGCCGCTTTGAGGATGACGTGCATCGCGTCACGCTCTATCGCGGCGAAGACAAGGAGATTTTTCTGCTGGAGAGCGACGTGAACGAGTTGGCTCAGGCCAAAGGCGCAAACGTCGCGGGATTGCAGACCGTCTTCTCAAGCTATGGCATCGACTTCGACGACATTGATGTTTTCTATCTGGCGGGAGGATTCGGACGGCATCTCAACGTGGAAGCTTCGAAGCGCATCGGCCTTGTGCCCAGTCTCGATTCCACAAAAATCGTTCAGGCCGGCAATACCGCAATTGAAGGGGCAACGATCGCCTTGCTATCAAAATCGAAGCGTCAGGAATTGGAAGAACTGGTTAAGAGGGTCGAGCATTGCCGCCTGGAAACTCACCCGAACTTTTTCGAGTTTTTTGTTGAGGGCTGTCAGTTCAAACCCGTGGAGCCAATTCCATGCGCGAAGTAGCCAAAACCCTCGAATTGGCCGGCACGCTCTCCGATCTGCAGGTGTTGCCGGAGGAGTATGTTCGGCTGCTTGGATATCCGCGCGGCTGGGTGCTCGAGGGCCGGGCCCGTGAATTGGCAGATTGGGCGCGGGACTGGTTCGCCAGCAACGGTCGGCCATGGTTCTATGCACGCCAGGCGGAGAGCTTCGAAATCGCAGGCGACTCAATTCACGTCGATGGAACGACGTTCATCAGCAAACGGTTGCGGAATACCCTCCAGCAAGCGGATGCCCACAGCGTGATTCTGGTTGCGGTTGGCGCGGGTCCGGAGGCTGAGGAAGAGGCCCGCCGTCTCTGGGCGGATGAAAAGCCCGATGAATATTTTTTCCTTGAGGTATTCGGTTCCGCGGTTGTCGAGCATCTGACCATGGCGACTGGAGCACGACTCTGTGACTGGGCAGAACGACGCGGCATGGCTGTGCTACCCCACTCGAGCCCTGGGTATTCCGAATGGGACATCGCGGAGCAACCACGGTTGCTGGAACTATTAAAGCAGACGCGACGGGAGCCTCTTCCCTCCCCTCTGGAAGTGTTTGACACCGGCATGTTGCGTCCCAAGAAAACTTTGTTGGGAGTATTCGGATTGACGCGCCACACTGACCGGTTGCGCAGGCTCACCGATCTGGTTCCATGCGAGAGCTGCTCCTTTGGCCGCTGTCAATACAGGCGCGCGCCTTACCGGCGGGCTCCGCGCGCGTCGGGCGAGCAAATGCCTATTCGCGTCGCGGTGCTGGACCAGGACGCCGAGTACAGTGTTAATCGAAAGGCTCTGAAGCGCTGGGCAGAGGAGCGTCTTTCAATGCGCGTCGAGAAGGATGGCTCTATCGACATCGTGTTCCGCTACGAAGGAACCACTTGCACCAACATGGGCCGGCCGCTGGATTTTGACTACAACGTGAAGCTGGGTCCGCGCACGGAAGGGTATCCTATCTGGGAGCAGCGCTGCGTACCGGCGGAAGGCGATGCAGGCCACACGGCCATGTGCCAGTATCTGGAAAACCCGGTGAGCCTGATGGCCGCAATTGACGGCGAGAAACCGCTCAGCGGAGAACGATTGAATGCTGTGCTGCAATGGCGGCGCAAATCCTGTGCCGCGGGTTGTTATTGTGACGTTTCCAGCCGCGATCACAAGTGGGGCCTGGTTCTGGAGACGATTCATTACGCTCTGGCACAACAAGAACGAGCGCAAGACATGGAGCAGTTATGAAGCAGCTTTTGCAGGATGCGGTACTGGAGCGGCCCTTGCTCGGCGACGGAGCGATGGGCACGCAACTCATGATAGCCGGGCTGGAACAGGGCAATTGCGGCGAAGCGTGGAATCTCACCCATCCGGAACGGGTGCTGGCCATTCAGCGCCGCTACGTTGAGGCCGGGTCGGACTGCCTTATCACCAACACATTTGGCGGATCGCGCATCATGCTCACCCGCCATTCCGAAGCGGACCACGTGGTTGAGGTGAACAAGGCAGGCGTTGAGATCGCCCGCCGGGCATTCGGCGATAAAGAAGGATACGTGCTGGGCGACATTGGGCCGTTCGGCGGCTTGCTTCAGCCCTTCGGCGAATTCACCGAAGCGCAGGTTCAAAGCGCGTTTGAGGAGCAGGCTGCGGCCCTGGTCGAGGCGGGTGCGGACGCCATTATCATCGAAACGCAAACATCGCTCGAGGAACTCTTGATCGGCATCCATGCGGCCCAGACCGCGGGTGCGAAGTGCATCATCGGATCCATGGCCTACGACGTCACCCTGGATGGCTCGACCTTCCGTACCATGATGGGCATTGAACCCGAACGGGCTGCTGAATTCATGGAGGAGAACGGCGCGCACATTGTCGCCCTGAACTGCGGCACCGGAATGGAAATGGAGCGCGCGCGCCAGGCTGTGGAGCGTTACAAGAGCGTAACCAGTTTGCCGGTGATGGTTCAGCCGAATGCCGGAAAGCCGCGGTTGGTGAACATGAAAGTGGTTTACGACGAAACGCCGGAACAGATGGTGAAAGACCTGCCGCCACTGCTGGAGGCGGGCGCAAATATCGTGGGCGTCTGCTGCGGCAGCACTCCGGAACACATCCGGGCGTTCAGAAAGGTGATGGACGAATTCCTGGAATCGAGAGGAAACGCATCCCGCGGAGGCCAACGTGAAAGTTAAGATATGTGACGTGAATCCGGCTGCAACGGAGAAGCTTCCCGAGCACACAGGCGATAAATCCGGCATCGGAGTTCATTATGTCGACGCGTTTATCAAGCCGATGAATTCGAAGCTCGAGGATGGAACGCCGGTGAAATGCAAGCGTCGCGGATTGAAGATCGTGCTCTCCGCGGGCGCCAAAAAAGGGGAAGGCCTGATGCGCCGGATCGATGTGAGCGCCGACCCGGTTGCGATGCTGGACGCGGCCCTGCAGGAGGCCGCGAAGGCTGCCGGTATCGAACTCACGGTGGAAGGCGGAGCGATCTTTATCGCGCTTTGATTTGCGCTTCGATGCGATGACAAGGCGCATCGAGTCTGCTTGCCTGGCGGTCAACTCCTGCCGCGGGAACAATTTGGGAGGATTGTTGCGAGGGTTGGCCTCAGATTCACAGCCGGTGCGCGACTTCAGAATAATACTCTTGCGTGATTTTTCTTCCCGATACTCCGTAGCGAGGCAAACGGACGATCCGCAGCTTGTGCGCGACAAACCCAGCCGTGGTGGCCAGCACCCCCAGCCCATACTTCACGCTGCGCCTGAAATTGATGGAAGAGGCTTCTTCAAAGTATTTGGTCGGGCAGGAAATTTCGCCGATCCGGAAGCCGAACATTACGGCTTGCGCAATCATCTGGTTGTCGAAAATGAAATCGTCAGAGTTTTCGAGGAGCGGAAGAGCCAGCAGCAAATCCCGCGAAAACGCGCGGAATCCGGTGTGGTATTCCGACAGCTTCACGCCCAGAAAGAGATTTTGGAATGCGGTCAGCATGCGATTGAATACATATTTGTAAAGCGGCATTCCGCCCTTCAGCGCTCCCGCTCCCAGGATTCGCGATCCCAGAACCATGTCGTAAACCCCGCTGGCGATCATTCCAGCCATGGCCGGAACCAGCGAAGGCGTGTATTGATAATCGGGATGCACCATCACCACGATGTCTGCGCCGGCCGCGAGCGCTTCGCGGTAGCAGGTCTGCTGGTTGCGCCCGTAGCCGTAATTAGCGTCGTGGATGAAGGTTTGCACACCGAGGCTCTTCGACAACTGAGCAGTTTGGTCCTTGCTGGAGTCGTCCACAAGAATCTTGATGTCCACCACGTCGGACAGTTCCCGCACCGTCTTCTCGAGGGTCTTTTCGGCGTTATACGCCGGCATCACGACCGCAATGCGTTTTCCGTTGATCATGGTTCCGGCTCCTGCAACTTCGTTTCTTTGCGCCTTGTGTCCGCAACCGGCTCAGTGCGCGCCTTCGGACTCTAGTCCCGGCATCGGGTAAGGTGAAATTCTCACCGGAACTTCATCCGGCTCGACCAGCCAGACTTTCCGGTCCCCATAGCAATGGATCAATTCTAAATTATTTACGGCATCCATCACTCTGGCCCATACGACTTTGGAACCATCGATGTCTGCCGAGTTATAGACCCACTCGTCCAACAAGTTGTGATCGGGCTGGTAGCGGACGATCACCAATTGCTTGCCCGGAAGCTGTTTCAGCCCCGATTCTATCTGCGCGCGGTCGGTTCCGAAGTGTTCGGGGCCGAACCAGGGGAAGCTCCAGTTGCCCGGCGGCCACGGCCCGGGGGCGAGATGAAGCGGCCGCGCGTCGATCCGAACTGAGGTGGTCCCGGTAGTTCGGATATAGGTGTAAACTTCACACACCTCAACGCAAAGCTCAATGCACCGGGGTTTGGAAGCATGCCATTCGCCGAGCCTCCCTCTTCATTCGGGACTATCTTTGCGCCTGCACGCTCGAAGAGCCGGACGGTCCTGGATACTCGAAGACGACGTGGCAGAGGGTTTCTCCGGGTTCCAACTGCCACGGTTGGGATCCGCAGAAACTATTCACAAACCGATAGCCGTTCTTCACTAAAGACTCATATTTGGGCTTGTCAAGATCGATGCGTGCTACCGGGCTCTCATGTGTTTCTTCAACAAGCACGAAGTGCGGGTGAGACGGCAACATGGCGTTGAACCGATCCTCAGTTGGGTCCTGATCGCTCCACCACCAGAACGGATAAGGAGTATTGGCAAAGATATTGTGGTCGAAATAGGGCAAAATTCCCACTGCGGGATAAGCACGCACGCGCTTATCGGCGGCACCACTGATATAGGTCACGGCAATGGATGCGTCTTCCCCGACAAATGGGCTTAAGAATTTCGCCGCCGCAAGATCGGGGGAGTATGGGTAGTAATGATCATAGAAGAGCGCATAGCCCGACCAAAGAATCTGCGTCACAATCATGACGACCAATACTGTGCGGCCAGCTACTTCAAGTTCGCGGGCGACTGTTCCAGGCGCGGTCCAGGTAATCCAAAGCAGGCAGATCAGGAGCGGGATCAGGAGGCCTGCATGCCACCAGGCTACAGACACTTCACCGGAAAAGATCGCAAAGAACAGGACTGGCAAAAGGCAATAGAGTCTATGCCGCGCATGAAACCAAAGTACCAACGCAGTCCAGAATGGAATGGATACGATCCACGGTTGGCACGTCGGCAACAGCAAGGAGTAGGCCGCACGCAGGAGGTAGAGGCTGGATTGCCCGCGGACCGAGGAAAGGATAAGGTCGCGCGGTGGCCATGCAGTCCAAATCGCAAAAGCATAGAAGGCAAACAGGAGGGACGCGCAAAGCAAGAATTTGCGCCGGTCCTTGAAAGGTTTGCCCCGCCGGTTCCGAATCTGCTCGATCGTATAAATGACAGCCAGTCCGCCAGAGATAACCGCGGCATGGAGCGATACATTTGCCAGTAGCCCAAGCGCCAGCGCCAGCCTGAATGGACTTTTCCTCCATGCAATTGCGGCGAGAAACAACAGTAATGGCACGAGTACGTAATTCCGCGCCACAATCGCGTACTGAAATAAAAGAAAGTAAGTGAAGGGCAGCGAGAGTTTCAGGTAGCGGGGAAAGGGCGACCTGAAAAGAAGATGCCACACCGCCGCAGTGGCAATCGCTCCACAAATCCAGTGCAGGCCGGCGTAGCTGATATGAATCCGAATCATCATCCACAGCAGGAAATGCCAAAGGCCCGGAGACCCCTCGTAACGAATGTACGTTTTGAACAGAGATGTCAGCGGAAGATTTCTCGCTAACTGCCACGCCTGGGCTTCGTCAACCCACGGTTCATGATAGGGAATTGCAAAGGCAACCAGCGCCGCGTAGAAAAACAGCGTGCCCCATTCCGGCCAACGCGAGCGCATCTTGTCTGGCGCGTCCCCGGCCGCCGAAGCAAATCGCGGTGGGCGAGCGGAGTCTCCCTGCGGCAGGCCACCCGGTTCGAGCGTTGGCTCTACGCTCTGTTGCATTCCTTTTCTCCTGGGCGCGAGGGACGTATCGGACTCTGAACCTGGCCTCGTGCCCTTGCACGTCAATGTTCCCCACTTAAGCGATACAAAGCATTTCGATCTGTATCGCCGACGACAAGACGAATCAGCAGTGCTGCCCGACACCTCCCGTGAACGGCTTACTGCGTGGGACGGGCGGCCCTTTCCGTTATTGGGTACGGCGAGATTCTTGCAGGTATCACATCCGGCTCAACCAGCCAGACCTTCCGGTTTTGGTAGTAACGGATCAACTCTAAATTATCAGCAGCACCCGCATCCCGTGCCCATACGACCTTGGAACCATCGATGTCAGCACGGTTGTAAACCCATTCGTCCCCGGGGTTATGGTCAGGGCTATAGCGGACGATCGCCAATTGCCCCGCAGGAAGCTGGCTGAGCCGGGCTTCGATTTGAGCTCGTTCCGCACCAAAATGCTCCGGGCCGAACCAAGTTTCGTTCCAGTTGCTGGGCGGGAATTCGTTGGTGCCGAAATGCATAGGTTTTGCAACCACCCTTATTCCGGCCATCAACACACAGACCACAACCGTGAGCCGCACCAAAGCCAAACCCATCGGCCTCCCCTCCGGCCTCCAAACCCGCAGGTGCCGCATAGCCTGTAAACCGATCGCATAAAAAGCCGCCGTGAATGGCGCCACATAGTGCGGCAGAAGATAGATCTCGATCACCATCCCGCCTGCCAGCACAAGCACGCACACAACAAGGAAGCGGATGCGCCGATCCAGGAAGATGCGGCGCACCATAAGCAACGGAGGAAACAGCGCAAAACAGGCGTAGAAGAGAAATGCAAATCCGACTTTCACCAGAGTGTACGGCACAAACCCCTTCACGGAATGGATGTGATTGTAGAACTCCAATTCGCCTTCGTGATAGAAAGTCCGCATCTCGGTATATCTGTAATTGGGCTCTGGCCGCGCATGCTGCCACACATAATACGGGGCAATTGCGTAAGTGTTGCGATCGACGGTGTACGGCGGAGTCAGAGGATTGCCGAAGGCGCGATAGTCGTAGTAGCCCATCCACGCCACAGCGGCAAAACCAAACGCCAGCATCGCCGCGGCCAGGCGCTCCAGTGCAGCGGCGCTCGGCCGGTTCTTGCCCTTCCAAATCCAGTTGCCCAGCACAACCCCAACCGGCAGGCAAAGCAGTATGCCTTCGTACGGCCGCGTAAGAACCAGTATCGCTACGCCAATGCCCATCAGCATTGCATACCGAAGCTTGGCCGTTTTCATCACCCGCGGCAGGCCGCCGAAGATCAGCGCTCCGCCCAGCGCCGCAAGCGAACCCCCGGCGTGATAAGTGTTGGTCCAGTAGCTGAAAACCCCCAGCCGCAAAACAGCGATCATCCCGCCAAGCAACGCCCAATTGGCCGGAAGCCACGCCTGCAGCATCCAGCAAAGCGCCGCGCACATCAGTGCGCTCACGATCAACAGGCCGATCCAGGAATTACCGAAGACGACCTTGCCGGCGGCAAGAATCAGCCCCTGCCCTGGGAAGTACATCGACTGATACGTCGGTTGCATGGTGATGTGGATGGTCTCGAAATGAGTCCACATCGCGGGCGTCGGATTGGTCAGCCGGCCGTGGGCAAAAGTATCACCCGCTAACAGAAAACTGAAATCGTCGGAAGAAAACGGGAGCGGAACCGGAAATAGAGGAAGAATGGCCAGTCGCAGCAACAGTACGCTTACAAAGACAGATATAACCGCTAGCCATCTTCTTTGCGCCAGCCGCCCAAACCACCGTTCCATTCGCCGGAAAAAGCTTTGAGCGATTCCCGGCCACCCGAAAGAAATCGCGACTGCGAACGCTGTCAGGCTGAACTCCAGGATCAGAAGCGTCGGACTGGTGGCATCGGAAGACGACGTCATAGTATTGCGGCGCAGTGCCGTTCAATAGCCGGGCTGTGTGACCTCTTGTAACTGCCACATGCTGACTTATTGGCCGATTATACTGGGCTGCAATCCTGAAGGGAATCGAAATCGCCTCATGAAACAGGGTACGGCCATGAACATCGGCGCAGGACCAGGCGGGCTTACCGCCGCGATCGAACTTCAGCGCTACTCGTGAGCGAGTTGCTCATATCCGGCGATTTGCGCAAAGGTCTCCTGGTTCATATCAGCACCCTCGAGCCAGTCGCGGTACCATTTCATGGTCCATTGCAAATTCGCTTCGATCCTCAGAAGCGGCTGCCATCCGAGTTGCCTTCGGGCTCTGCTCGTGTCCAGCGTCAGAAAGTGGTTTTCGTGCACGCCTGGAACGGAATCTTGTACCCAGGTGGCTCCCTCGCCCCACATTTCCACAAGTTTTGTCGCGATGCGCTCAACGGACCACGCATCCTCGTCGTTGGGGCCGAAGTTGAACGAGGAGCAAAACTGTGAAGGCGCATCGAGTAGTTTCTCTGCCAGCAGCATGTATCCATGGAGGGGTTCGAGGACGTGCTGCCATGGCCGAACTGCCTTTGGCTGCCTGATAAGCACGGGCTGACCAGCCTGAAATCCACGGACCAGGTCCGGAATCAGGCGGTCCTCCGACCAATCTCCACCGCCAACCACATTTCCAGCACGCGCAGTGGCCAAGGCGACACGGTGCTCATGCAGACGGTTCACCGGGAAGAAGGAACTGCGGTAAGCCGAGCACACGATCTCGGCGCAGGCTTTGCTGGAGGAGTACGGGTCAAATCCCCCAAGTGTATCGGATTCGCGATAAGGCCAGACCCATTCCTGATTCTGGTAGCACTTATCTGAGGTGACGCATACCACCGCGCGCACACTCGAAGTCTTTCGAACGGCCTCCAGCACGTGAGCAGTGCCCATGGCGTTGGTCGAATAAGTGCCCAGCGGATCAGTATACGAACGCCGCACGATCGGCTGCGCGGCAAGGTGAAAAACCACCTCCGGACCAAACTCCGTCATCGAGGATTCCAGCCTGGCGTAGTCCCGAATATCGCCGCGAATGTCATCGAGAACGGTGGCCACGGATGCTGCCGTGAATAGATTGGGTTCAGTTGGCGGGTCGAGCGCATATCCCCGTATCTGAGCTCCCCGGCGGGCAAGCCAGAGTGCGAGCCAGCCGCCCTTAAACCCAGTGTGACCGGTAAGGAAAACTCGCCGTCCGAGCCATGGATTCACCATGTCTTCCACGGCGCCCTCCCGCTGGCCCAAAGTTCCTCCAGCCTCTGCTTGTCTCGCAGTGTGTCCATGGGCTGCCAGAAACCGCGATGGAAATAAGCCTGCACCTGCCCTTTCGCGGTCAGATTCTTTATGGGTTCTATTTCAAACATGGTCGCTTCGTCGCGGATTTCATCTAAGCACGCGGGTGAGAGGACAAAAAAACCGCCATTGATCCAGCTGCCCTCTCCCTTCGGTTTCTCCTGGAATTCGGAGACGACCGTTCCTTGAACGACCAGACCGCCAAAGCGCGCGGGGGGTTCTACAGCCGTCACCGTCGCCAGCTTTCCGTGGCTCTGGTGAAAAGCAATCGTCGCGCCGATATCGACGTCGCTAACGCCGTCTCCATATGTCAGGCAAAAGGATTTCTCCCCCTCCAGATACCGCGCCACCTTCTGCAGCCGGCCCCCGGTGCCCGTGTTTTCCCCGGTATCCACGAGCGTGACCTGCCATGGTTCGGCAACACTCTGGTGCACTTGTGTGCGGTTTTCCCGCATGTGGAATGTCACATCAGACATGTGAAGGACGTAGTTGGCGAAGTACTCTTTAATTAAATAACCCTTGTATCCACAACAGATAACGAAGTCGTTAATCCCGTGCTGGGAGTACATTTTGAGAATATGCCAAAGGATGGGCCGGCCGCCAATTTCCACCATCGGCTTGGGGCGTGTACCGGTTTCTTCACTGAGCCGTGTTCCCTGCCCGCCAGCCAGAATAACTGCTTTCATCCCAGTTTCTTAGCATCCTTTGGACGAGCGCTCTCTGTGGCAAACAAGCTACAGAATTCGTTCTTAAATCGCGCACCGTCGCCATTAGGGTACACTACCGAGTCCCGATTCTGTATGCTTAGCTTACGAAATGTCGATGACGGAAAATGCAGCACATCTTCGGCGGCAAATCCTCGATCTGTCCCATGAGTATTTTGCTGAAGCTTTTCCGGTGGCCGAATTCAAACCCGGACAATCGCCGGTGCCGGTATCGGGCAAGGTGATCGACGGCGGCGATCTCAGTTCTGTGATCGATTCGGCCCTTGATTGCTGGTTTACGACTGGCCGCTTTGCCGAAGAGTTCGAGCGCAAGTTGGCTCGCTTTGTTGGCGTCCGCTGCGCGTCTCTGGTCAACTCCGGTTCGTCTGCCAACCTTCTTGCCGTGAGTGCGCTCACCTCGCCAAAGCTCGGTGACCGCCGGCTCAAGCCGGGCGATGAAGTGATTACTGTGGCCGCGTGTTTTCCCACCACAGTCAATCCGATCCTTCAGAATCGTCTCGTGCCGGTTTTCCTGGACGTTACGTTGCCGGCGTATGAGATAGACGTGAGCCAACTCGAAGCGGCCCGCAGCGAGAAGACCGGGGCAATCTTCATTGCGCACACACTGGGCAATGTCTTTGATGTTGACGCGGTCACGGCTTTTGCCAAGAAACACGACCTTTGGCTGATCGAGGATTGCTGCGATGCGCTGGGCTCGACCTGGAAGGGACGGCAAGTGGGGACGTTCGGTGATATCGCGACGATCAGCTTTTATCCCGCTCATCACATCACCATGGGCGAGGGCGGTGCGGTGCTGACCGATCGGCCCGATCTACAGGTTCTGATCGAGTCGTTCCGCGACTGGGGCCGCGACTGCTGGTGCGATCCTGGTAAAGAAAATACCTGCGGGAAGCGCTTCGAGTGGCAACTCGGCAATCTTCCTCGCGGATACGACCACAAGTACACCTATTCCCACATCGGGTACAACCTGAAGACTACTGACATGCAGGCGGCCCTCGGACTCTCACAGATCGGCAAGCTGCCATCGTTCATCGAGCGACGCAAGGAAAACTTCCGCTATCTGTCAGCATTGCTCAAGCCAGTCGAAAACTGCCTGTTGCTGCCTGAGGCAACGCCCGGCTCCGATCCGTCGTGGTTCGGATTTCCGATTGGCGTCCGCGAGGATGCGCCATTTACGCGTGATGGCCTCATCGGCGCTCTCACAGAAAAGAAGATTGACACGAGACTCCTTTTCGGAGGGAACATACTCCGGCAACCCGCCTACGAAAGCTGCGAGTATCGCGTGGTTGGCGCTCTGCCGAACACGGATTTCGTGATGAACAACGTGTTCTGGATCGGTGTGTATCCGGGACTGACCAAACCGATGCTCGATTTTGTCGCAGAAGTGATGACCGGCTTTGCATCGAACCCAAGTCTGCACGGGCTCGCAAAGCGTGTCTCGGTTGGGTAACAGGACAAGTTCAGCGATACCATGCAGCTGTACGCCGGATCGCCTCTCCCAGTGAGATTGTCTGGCGCAACCCGAGGCAGCTTTCTGCACTGTGGACGTCCGGCACGTACTGCAAAGGCGGCTCACCGGCGATCGGCGCCCTGGCAACTTCTACCTTCAGCGAAGGATCGAGTTCCTCAACAACAACCTGAGCCAGATCGAGAATACTGATCGCGTCTCCAGACCCGACATTGAAAACATGCGGATTCGACCCCGGCAGGGCTTCGCCCAATAGCATGGTCCATAGCCAGATCGCCAGGTCGGCGCCGTAGAGATAGGAGCGGATCGGCGTGCCATCGCCCCGGACTGCAATGTTTCTGCCGGCCAGGGCGTCTTCAATAAAATTGCCGATCGCAAAATGCTGGTTGAGCGGCAGGTGTGGTCCTACAAATGCAAAGCACCGCGCGATGATGAACTCGATTTCGGACTCGCGCGCATAAAGACTGCACAGAAGTTCTGCGACCCGTTTGCCTTCTGCATAGGCCGCATTTGTGTCGAGCCAGTCAGGCCCTCCAGGATAATCCTCGGGAATGTGGCTCAGATGCGGCGGCTGTTTCCCGTAGACTGCGCCGGAACTTGTAAAGAGAAACCTCTTTGCGCCCCGTTCCCTGGCAAAGACGAGCATTCGCCTGGTCCCGTCGAGCAGAGTGCTCAGCAACTCGAGCGGCTCACCAGCCGCAGCCACTGAAGTTGAAGCGGCGGCGTGGAGGACGTATTCGAACTCCTCGCCGGGAAACTTGAAATCGCGAACGTCGCCCTGGAGCAGCCGAATGCCGGGCTCACGTACAAGGTGCGGCATTTTTAGGGCAAATCCTTCGGGGTCACGGCTGAGAACCGTGGCAGAGAGTTCGAGTTTTAGTTCGCGATTACAATAGGCCAGGCTTTCCAGCAGCCACGCGCCAAAAAATCCCGTAGCGCCGGATAGGAAAATACGCCGCTTGCGCGCCCTTTCCCAAAGAGGGAGGGTCTGCTCCAGGATGTAGCTCAAGTCCTCAATCGCCAGTGGCTTCACGCAACCAGCATAAACCCCGGCTCTTCCAAGGAAAAGGAAGGCCCAGATACCGGCTCTCGCCGGCCGCTCAACTTGTTCAATATTTGCGACACTTGCAATAGTCGCGGAGGAAAGGGAACGCATCTCGCTCCGCTCCTGTGCAATCTTGATTCCGCCCAACGCGGCAAGCCGGACGTCAACGAAAAATCCAACCTTTGAACCTGCTATGATGGCCCCTGGGAAAAGCTGAGCCGGCGGATCGCCCATTTGTGCGAGCGTAGGTTGTTTGCGCTAAGCCAAGTCCGAGAGGAGTGCTTTCCATGAGTACGGTCAAGATCGGCGACAAGTTGATCGGCGACGATCAGCCCTGTTTCATCGTTGCGGAGATCGGCATCAACCACAACGGTGACATCGATCTCGCCAAGCGATTGATCAGTCTCGCCGTGGCTGCCGGCTGCAACGCTGTCAAGTTCCAAAAGCGAACTCCGGAACTGTGCGTCCCCGCCTCACAGATGGGCGTCATGCGCGAAACCCCTTGGGGTTATATCTCCTACATGGATTACAGACACAAGGTCGAATTTGGCTTGACAGAGTATCAGGAAATCGACAGTTACTGTGGGAAACAAGGCATCGTCTGGTTTGCTTCCTGTTGGGATCAACCCTCAGTCGACTTCATTGATCAGTTCAATGTTCCGTGTTACAAGGTCGCGTCTGCAACGCTCAATGACGACGACCTCCTGCGTCATATCCGCAGCAAAGGAAAACCAGTCCTTCTCTCCACCGGAATGAGCACGTGGGAGGACATCGACCATGCAGTGACGACCATGGGCAAGGAAGATTTGGTCATTCTGCAGTCAGTCAGCACCTATCCGGCCGAATATTCGGAGTTAAACCTGCGCGCCATTTTGACTCTCAAAGATCGTTATAAAACTCCGATAGGGTACTCAGGCCACGAAACCGGCATCGCATCAAGTGTTGCGGCTATGGCCTTGGGCGCCTGTGTGGTCGAGCGGCACATTACGCTGGATCGCGCCATGTGGGGCAGCGATCAAGCCGCGTCGCTAGAGCCGAACGGCATTACCCGGTTGGTGCGCGACATTCGGCTGGTGGAGAAAAGCATGGGCAGCGGTGAGAAGAAGATCCTGGAGCGAGAAATTCCAATTATTGCTCGGCTGAGGCGCAAAAATTGAAGACGGATAAGCTGAAAAGAGTCCGAGCCGTTGCCATGGACGTGGACGGAGTACTCACTGACGGGACTTTTTGGTGGGGAATCAACGGCGAAGAATTCAAGAGGTTCTGTTGCGCGGACGCGACCGGCATTAGCGTGGCCCTGAACGAAGGCGTCAAGATCGCACTCATTTCGGGTGAGTCCAGTCCGGCCGGAATGGCGCTGGTGCAGCGATTCGCCGACAAACTGAAGATCACAGATGTTTACAAAGGATGCCACGATAAGGCGGCCGCGATTCGGGACTTCGCAGCAAAGAATCAACTTCAGATGTCAGAGATATGTTTCATTGGCGATGACTTTATCGACGTTCCTGCCTTGACGGTCGTTGGCCTCGCCGTAGCCCCAGCCGATGCCCATCCCAATGTCAAGGTCATGGTTCATCTGGTCACAGAGCGCAGCGGTGGACATGGAGCCGTGCGGGAGGTACTAGACGCCATTTTGAAAAATCAGAAATCGCGTGAGTCATGATATGGCTTCTTCTATTAAGCTCTCTCACTATGTCATGGAATTTGTCGCCCGCCAGAACGTCGGGGAGGTTTACATGCTTGCGGGCGGTGGCGCCATGCACCTCAATGACTCCCTAGGGCGATGCGCTGGACTCGGCTATATCTGCAACCTCCATGAACAAGCGGTTGCCATTGCCGCGGAAGCTCACGCCCGAGTGACAAACCGACTCAGTGCCGCTTTGGTGACCACTGGACCGGGCGGGACGAACACAGTGACCGGGGTAGCAGGGGCATGGCTGGATTCCACCCCGGTAATGTTCATCTCTGGACAAGTCAAGCGAAGCGATCTGAAACGCGATTCCGGCGTCCGCATCATGGGCGTACAGGAAATCGATATTGTCTCTATAATCCGCTCGATTACCAAATACGCGGTAACAATCGAAGACCCGCTCACCATTCGATATCATCTGGAAAAGGCTGTTCATTTGGCGCTCAGCGGCCGTCGTGGGCCGGTCTGGATCGACATCCCGCTCGACGTACAGGCGACGCAGATCGATCCCGACACATTGACTGGATTTACGTCTGCCGCAGAGCCGGGCGGAACGACAACGACGGCTCAGATCGATCGAAAAGTCAGCCAGCTTGTCGATATGCTCAACCATGCCGATCGCCCAGTCCTGCTGGCTGGAAACGGGATCCGCGCAGCCGGTGCAGAGAGGATATTCCTTGAAGTCGTCCGGGCCTTGGGCATCCCTGTCTTGACTACCTGGCTGGGGTTCGACCTAATCCCCGATGCACACCCATTGAGCTTCGGCCGCCCCGGATCCTTGGCGCCTCGCGGCGCCAACTTTGCACTTCAAAACAGCGACCTGCTCCTGGTTGTAGGCTCACGCCTAGACATGGCAATGACCGGGTATGCGCACGACCGCCTGGCGCGTGGCGCCGTGAAGATCATGGTGGACATCGACCCCGCAGAAATCCGCAAGATGAAAACCCCTATTCATCTTCCTATCGTCGCTGATGCGAAGAACTTCCTCGAAGCGTTGAAGGCCCAGTCCAGCGCGGTTCGTTCCCATGGTTGGCAACCTTGGATATTGAAGTGCCGAGAATGGAAGGCAAGGTATCCGCTAGTTCTTCCGGAGCATCGCGACATGCCGAATCAATTAAGCATGTACCACTTCTCTGAGGCTCTCAGCGATGAGTTGGCGCCCGGCGACGTAATTGTGCCGGGCAGTTCCGGCTTCGCCATCGAGATTTTTCTACTTTGTCTCAGAATCAAAGAAGGCCAGCGATGCTTTCATAATCGTGGAACAGGCTCGATGGGCATGGCGTTGCCGGCCGCAATTGGCGCAGCGGTCGCATCCGGACGCCGTACGATCTGCGTCGATGGCGACGGAGGCTTCCAGATGAACATTCAGGAACTGGCGACCGTCGAGCGTCTCGGCCTGTCGATCAAATGCTTCGTCGCGAACAACGACGGCTACGCTTCTATCCGTGCCTCGCAAAATGGGTATTTCAAGCAACTAGTCGGCGCAGATCGCAGCAGCGGAATGACTCTCCCGGACGTTGGAAAAGTCGCCTGGGCATACGGGCTGCCGTTTGTGCGGATTGCAGACAAGGCCGATCTTAGTCAGCAGATCCGTGCGGTGTTGGAGATGGCTGGGCCCGTCGTTTGCGAAGTAATGGTCGCGCCAAACGAGGAGCGGATTCCTCGATCCGCGTCTTACATCAGGTCTGACGGATCGATGGGCTCAAAGCCGCTGGAGGATCTATTCCCGTTCCTTCCGCGCGAGGAGTTTCTGGCGAACATGATTGTGAAGCCATTGGAGGAGTGACTCGTAGCATCGCTGGCAACCATGCGCATGAAGCTGAGGAGGACTCGATGCTGCCACAACAGGAATTTCTTCAGGAGCTCTTTTCGCCGGTGATCGAGCGCGAGCGGACTGAACTGGAACGACTGATACAACGGTTAAGAAAAGGAGATCCCAAGGCAGATGATCGAGGTTTCTAAATGCGTGATCTGCGAGGGCGCAATCGTTCAGCTCAAACGCGCCCTGGTCGCTCCCTTCCTGGCCGAGCGGATATGGAACAGGACGCCCTTTTGTGTGGGCCTCGTCCAATGTGAATCTTGCGGATTCATGTTCTACAATCCGCGTCTCGACGACGACGAGCTTCATCGTCTTTACAATAACTACCGCACTCGGGAATATCAGCAGATGCGCCACGCCTCCGAAGTTTGGTACAACGCTAAGTTCAATACGGACTTGGCCTCACCTTCTTCTTACGAAATCCGCCGCGCAAAGCTCGCGCCAATCCTCCTGAAGCAATTAGGCCAGCGAAAGATTAATCGCATTCTCGACTACGGCGGCGACCGAGGCGACCTCGTAGTCAGCCTGCTTGATGGGGCAGAGGCATTTGTATACGACATCTCCGGGATTCCGGCTGCAGCCGGTGTAACGCGGACAAACGATCCGGCTGGATGCGAGGCCGACCTTATTATCAGCAGCAACGTTTTGGAGCATGTTGGATTCCCGCGACTCTTGGTGAGCGAGATCCTCAAGGCTGCTCCCAAGGAGGGTCTGGTGTATCTCGAGGTGCCATGCGAGTTTGTATTTGGGCTAGCAAGAATCTCAAGACGGCTCGCTCAGATCGGAGTCATGGCCCTCACGCGTCCAGCACTTGCACAATACATCATCCGTCCCGCCAGCCTATACATGATGCATGAACACATCAACTACTTTACCGAGCGCTCCTTGATTGAGCTCATGCGCTCCTGCGGCGGCTCCGTGATTGCCGCTGGAAGCTATTTTTCATCGGGCAGAGCGGGCAAGTCCGATATGGCGTGGTGTATAGGGTCAAAAACGTAAATAAGTCAGCGTGGCGCACGGGGAAATATAGAACCAGAAGATTGCGGGCATTCGACACGGCGTCGCTTCCCGATCAGTGACCGCTTCCGCACCCGTAAACCCGAACGAATTCATTTTGGATTATGGGAGTATCTTGCCAAACCCAGCTATCCTTTCTATTCCATACCGGATCGAGAGCATTTACTAACAGTACGTTGATGTGTAACGACTGGCAAATCTCATCTACCTCTGCTTTCGAGGACTTATCACCTAATTGAGGGTCGAAGATAGCCTTTAGACCAACTTGTGTTGCCGGGCATTGGGCCATGGATCCACCGAATTCCGTCAAACAGTTAGAGCCGCCGGCATCGGCCTGTTGATAGCGAGAATAAATCAGCATCGGAGTGCTCAGTTGAGTATCCGGGTTGTATTGGACAACCGCGTTTGACGGTACCACGTGATCCGACTCAGCATAGGCGCGGCGGAGGAAATAGGCATCGCCCCCGTTTGCCAACTGCATAAAGTCCGTCCAATGGTACCGCTCGCTCAAGAACGTATAAACACGGAGCATGCTCAACTGGTAGAGAGAAGACGCACCGCCGATTACCAGTAGCATGACGAGAGTCGCATCGAAAAGCTTTTGGTCGGTCAGGCCCGTGGCCCGGGGCCGATGAGTTGTAAGCCGGTCAGCCAGATAGATGGCGACCCAGAGCAAAAGGACAAACTGCAGCACCATGGCGCCTCTCCACGCGAGATCGTTGGCCCCGATCACAGTGGACCGAATAAACATGATCACGAATAGAGTAGAACCGCCCATGAACCACAGCGCCTTCTGTGCCTCAGAAAGCGATCGCCATTGACGCCAATCGCGGCCCGCCTGCCTCAGGCCCACCACCATATAGATTCCAAGCTCAAAAAAGAGAAGGAGGAAGGCAAGCAGAGCCCAGACGCACAAATTCACCAGGTGGTTGTGAAAATCGAATCCAAGGGGGAGCTGTCGCAGAGCCAACGCAACAAAATGACTGCTCGACCCGCCAGGCGCACTCTCATTCGTTCCCGGGCCAAGGAGATCTCGAATGTAGCCGATGGAGAGCATAAGGGCGAGCGCACCGGCGGCGCCATGGAAAACCACTGCGAGGATCCTGCCCCTAAGCAGCAGATATGCCATCCAAACGAGAATAAAGAATCCGAAAGTGAAGGTGACGTAAACGGAAAGCCCGGCGGCGCTGGAGAATCCGAGCGCGGCAACGATAATCAACCAAATCCGTGTCGAGATTTCTCCTTTGCCCACAGCCTTCCAGAGAAACAAATACCCCGCCAGGCAGGCCACTAACGCCGCCACATGATGAGGCACCCATATCAATGCGTCCAGCCACGATGTGACCTGGCAAGTGTCCCACCACTCCATGTCGGCAGGTGGATGAACATGCGAAAAAGCTATGATGCCGAGTGTCGGAATCAAATCCAATCCCGTGATCGCAAGCATTGCAATTCCGACGACAGATGCAACGCGCAATTGAGAGCGCCGCTCCAGGAAATGCTTCAGATAGATCGGAATCATGGATGCGAGGAGCAGGCCGCCCCATATGCAACTGCCGTACAGCGTGATCCGGGCGCTGCTCCCGGAGACGAACGCAGGAACTGCAGATAACACGTTCCAGTAGTAGTAATAGCGTGCGTTGACGAAATGCCCGGGGTAGAAGAATGGGTTCGCGGGGGGAGCGCCGGTGCGCAGTGCCGAAGCGATAAAGGGGCTGCGCACCGAGTAATCCCAAGCTGCCGCAGTCGAGTAGATTTTTTGTCCCAACTGCATATCCGGCAGCGAGACGAGGCAAACCAGAACCCAGATAGTGACCAAACAAAGGGCTAGTTTGGTGGTCCGATGCATTTCGACTTGAAGCATGTGTTTGCTGCGACGCCACTCCAGCAGCAATCTCGCCAGAAACCCAATTCCAAGCAAGAGAAAAAGCGCCGACACAATCCATATCGGGAAAAAGCGGCATAAAAAGTTGATGGCGAATGGAGACACCGCGCCTGAGATCGCGAGGGCCAGCAGCAGGCGCTCCGACAGGCCTCTTCCCCTGAAGCCCAGAACATTCGAAGCCAGACCGATGAGGTAGCCAGGGGCAACCAGGACGAGCGAAAAAGAGGGAAGGACCAGGAGGATCCCCAGAGCATCATGAACTGTAAAGTTGCTAATCAAAGTGCTCTTCCTTTGCTGCTCGAACCCGCAGCCCAGCACACCTTCAGCGGCATAAATGCCGGCGGATGAAATCCAGGAGCCTGCAATAGGCTGAAATCCGATGAGCGGGTGCAGGCGGAGCGTCGAATCCAAGAGCGAACAGATCGCAGCGCAATCACAGGGAAAGGCACCTTCTAAGCTGGTTCTCGTTGCACCGTGAGGTAAAGCGGGTAGTGCCCTTGAAACAAGACAATGAGCCGCCCTATCCAATTTCCGAAATTCAAATGCTGCATGAGGCGGATCAGTCTTCCGAGTTGAGACGCCGTGCGCTCCATATCGAAATCAAAAGGCTGCTTGAGCCTGTCCAAGAAGATCTCGGCTCCAACTGAAATTAGTTTTGCGGGATACTGCTTGCTAACTTGCTTGACGGCTCGCCTGCACCATATCGGATTGATTTCTGTGCGCAACGTGTAGGCAAATGCAGTGTCGCGGCCCAGGAGGCGCACCCATGCAGGCAGCACCCAACGCCAAATGAGCGGCGGTTGCGCCACAAAGTAGTGTCCTTCAAAGTAAGAAAGGAAATTGGGGAGTTCTGCGAAGAAAATACCCCCAGGCCTTAGAACTCGCAGAGCCTCCCTGAGGACCTTTACAGGGTCTTCTGTGTGCTCCAGAACGTTTTCCGAATACACGATGTCGAAAGAGCCGTCAGCGAACGGCAGGGTGTCGTCAGTCACCCGAATGACCCGCTCCGGATCCAGTCCATTTGCAGCAAAGAGTTCTCGAGATGCCTTGAAAGAATTACCGAATCCTTCAGTGTCCCTCTCCGTGCCATATCCATCGAGATGGTATTGCTTGATCCAGGTGGCCAGATTTGCTCCAAATCCCGAGCCGATCTCCAGCAGCTTCTTTTCCTTCAAAGAAGTGAATTTCTCAAGGATCTGGCCTTTCTTCACGGCCCTGGCGGGATCGACATGATCTCGTGCGGAGGCGTACCGATTCAGCCCTGCAGCATGCTCGAAATACGCTCCTACAGCGTTCTCGGCAAGCACTAGAACGGAGTCGGGAACTACGATAAGTTCAGTAACCATTGTGGGCGATTATACGCCGATCACTTTTCTTTCAGCACACTTTAGCGGCGCTGGCGAACATCCATTGCAACAGGTCCGGCCTCGTGTCCACTCGAGGCTGGGATTGATGGCTTGAGTATACTTCGATTCTGCTTAAGCGGCTGCGCCAACCAGGCCACGATCCTTCTGCCGGATTCGCTCTTCGTCCAAAGGAAAGAGGCGGACTGTGCGTTCACTCGGGGGTTCAGGATTTACCCAAACCTTGTGGGAATTCAGAGGCGTGCAGCCTGTAAGAAACATGATTCCCTGATTTTGCCGGAGCGATCGACTGTCAACTCAGGCTAGCTTTGATTGTGACCCCAGTGTTAGGTATTAACGTTCCCCGACTGCGTCGGACTATCATGTTCACAATCGGAAATCTCCTTGCGAGCAATTCTCGATATTGTTCCGGATATCGCACATAGCGCCCTCGATCACATGAAGTGATGAATCTCTCAAGTCGCCCCATCCCGACGACGAAGCACGGGTCTGCAGTTATTAACGTTCCACCCGTTTCGAGCAAAGGAAGTACCTCGTCGCAGAGGACCAGGACTTCGGCGTCGTTGAGGTGGTGGAGCAGAGCCAGCGCAATGACCGCTTTAAAAGGCTTGAGACCAAGATCACGAAGCTGTCCAACCGGAACAGAATAGAATTCCGCTCGATCGCCATACCGTTGGCGGGCATATTCAATATAGGACTTACTATGGTCGCAGCCGACATACTCAATCTCTCGAGGCATCCAGGCGCAATTAGTAGCAGGCCCGCAGCCTACCTCCAAAACACGGGCGCGCCCGAGCGGCGCGATATGCTCTGCAATGAATGCACGGCGAGGCTTGTCGGCTCCCACCGCTCTCTGGAAAAGGTTGTAGATTGGCGGATATTCCAATGCCTTGCGGGGATCCCAAAACGGAAGGCTGGTGGGCAAACCATCTCCGAATTCTTTTTTTGAATCGTGAACAACCGTCGTCGTGCCAGCTCGTCCCAATGTCAGGCTTTCCACGCCGCTCTGCGCCGCCGGTCTGACAAGTTTCTGCCTGAAGGAAATATTCTTGTGGCCCAAAAAGCTGAAAACCACAGTTACCATCATCAGGGCGGCCCCTGCGATATATGGGGCGCGCTCGGGTTTGTGCAGAATGTGGCGCAGAATCGGAACCAGAATGGGAAGACCAGCCAAACCGATGAGCGCGCTGCTGCCGTAGACGCCAAAGCAGCGTATCCATTCAACCAGGTAGTTGCCGCGGGTGCGAAAGACGAACCACTTATATCCCAGAAAAGCCGCGCTGATGGCAATCACATTTCCCAAGATTGCCGCGTACATGTAGTTGTAAGAGCCCAGCCCTCTGAAAGACCAGGTCAGGAGCGCAAAGACGCTATAGCCGAAAACAGCATTGAATCCTCCGACCATGATGTAGCGCACGAATTGCCTGAGCGATTTGTGGGATTCCGGCTTCACTGGAATGGAGAACCTCTCAGAAGTTGATGCGCTCTTTCTCGGTGACCAAGGGGCGATTCAGCACAAATGTGTGAATGGAGCCCACGTATTCACCGATGATGCCCAGCGCAATCAGCTGCACCGAACCGAGGAAAAAGAGGCCCAGGACTACTGGAGCGACGCCGACAGAAAACCTGCTCCAGAACGCAAGCTTATACGCCAGGTAAGCGACTCCCAGCATAAAGCTGATTGCGGCGGAGATGAAGCCGCACCCGATGACGAGGCGCAAGGGCACTTTGGAAAGGTTGGTAATGCCCAGCATGGCGAGGTCATAGAGGCTGTAGAAGTTGTTCGAGGTGAAGCCGCGCTCGCGGCGCTTCTGATTGTAGAAAACCTTAGCACACGGCAGTCCGAGCTCGGCGATCATACCTCGGAAATAAGGGTAAGGGTCGCGGAAGTTGTCACGGATTTGCTCCACCACCGAACGATCGTAGATCCCGAAGCCGGTGAAGTGCTCCAGTACCTCCACATTGGTAAGGCGGGCTACGAGGCGATAGTAGGCAGTGCGCAAGCGATACATCAGACCGCTCTCATCGCTCGAGTTTTTGATGGCGGCTACGATAGGAAAGCCCTTTTCCCATTGGCGAATCATTTCGACGAATAGTTCGGGCGGATCCTGGAGATCGGCCGCTATCGATCCCACAGCATCTCCCTTGGCCTGCAGAAACGCATGCATTCCCGAGCGGTCGGCGCCAAAGTTTCGCGTGTTGACGATGACTTTGACGCTGGGATCTTCGGCGGCCATCTCGCGAAGCACGGCAACCGTGCCATCTTTTGAGGCATTGTCCGCGAATAGATGCTCGAAACGATATTCAGGAAGCTCTGCCGCCATCGCCATCACCCGCCGATGAACCTCCCGCACATTCAGTTCTTCGTTGTAGCAGGGGGTTATGATGGTGATCACTTTTCTGGTCATTTTGCTCTCCGGGACACAATAGGACCCGTGCGGCTGCTGAAAAGCTGAGTGCTGATCGATTCCACTCGAAGTTTAGCATAGACCTGAACAGTGGGCTGCGGCTTCAAAAAGCGTCTGCCGATGGCTTTTGTTCGGCAGCAGGCATCTGCAATGCTGCCCGGAACAAGGGCGGGTGTTCATGCGGAGGGAAGGGCCGCTCCAGTGCAGAACGAATTCGCCCATCTCAGGTTCCGAATGAATCCGCCAGGAATTATCTCAGGTAATATCTCTCGATGATCACTTTCGGCAGATAGAGAAATGTCAGAGGCTGACAGAGCACGACCAAGGCTGTCGCCCACCGGTAGCCCCAGTCCCATTTGGCCACACAAGGCAGGGCAATGCCAGCGGCAATTGCCAGCGGTATGAGATACCTGCCCTGGACACCTTCGACAACAAGCGCGCCGACCGGGGTCCAGACCAGATACTCAATAAAGAAGACGCTTGCAACTGTGAAAAGCGTGGCAAGGAAAACGATCCTGGCAGCTCGGTTCCCGAATCTACCCGTGTAAAGCGTCTCTCCGGCCAACGCAACCAGCAACATCAGAATCATGATTGCGTAGTATGGCCCCGGCATATACGTATCCAGCCACCCAAGCACTCCGATGAAACTGCGCGCGTAGTCGCCAATATATTGGCAGGTGTTCCCCATGACCGGAAGAAGAATCCAGGGATGATGAGCCAGGGCTAGAATCTGCATCCGGGCGCCGACCGGGCTTTGGGTGTTGACGTTGACGACCGTGGTTGCGGATGAAAATGCAGCCAGCCACCAAATGACGGTCAGGCACAACGACAAGCCGGCCAGAGTCAGGCCGGTTAACCAGGCAGGTTTCCCGCCCCATCGAGGCACAAGGCCGGGGATGAGAAGAACGAGCAGGAGAGGCACGTATGGAGGCCGTTCGATGGTGACGATCAGGAGCGCTGAGGCGAGCAAAATGGTCATGGGCCAGGAGAGCGGGAGGTCTTCTGAAATCTGTCGGGAGAGCAGCGAAAAAGCCAGGCAACACATTGAGATCAGAAGAGCATCCTGGCTGCAGGATGCGAAGAGAGACAGAGTCATAGGCAGCAGCAAAACGGCAAACATGAACAGTTTGCCGCGCCGGCACCAGTCAAGAGCAAGGAACGAAATGAAGATTGCAAGCGCGCCGTTCAACAAGCGTGCAAGCATCGCCGTATGCAACACGCTCAGGCCCGCCATTTTGCCTAAGACAATGGCCACGGCCTGTACGAGGTAACCAATCGGTGGGGAAGTGGATGTATTTTGAAAATAGCTGCTGACTTTTTTGCCGGTCCATTTCACGCTGGCCGCAGCAAATTCATCTGCGGCAGTGACTCTGGCGTTGGGTTTGAATGGCAGTCCGGAATAATGAGAATATACTTCGAGAATTCCCTGATCGACATATCCGCCGCTGCGGCCGTAAAACTCACCGACGCTGACCTGATAACTGCGGAGAAAATGGTTGATTTCGTCCGCGCTCTGGAATGGAGGCGTGCAAACCGAGAGAAATATGACGGTGGGGGTTGCAAGAAACAGGAAGATCCAGGGAAGCATCGATGGCAGGATTGCCAGCCATGATGCGGCGTGCTTTGAGGCGGCGAATTCAGTGTCAGGCGACGAATGGATCGATGCCGCGCCCTTTAGATCGAGAGGCTCGTTCTCACGACAGACCGCTTTGCCGCCTTCATTTGCAACTGCCACGACCAACCCCTTTGAAACGCCGGAAGCAATGCATGCCGGTTTCAACCTTGAAGCGCAGAAAGCTGTGAGCTGGAATCTCCTTTTTCGGCATCGGTTCCATGGAATTCTATCGCTCCTGAGGCAGATTGCGAGGCCAAAAGAACGTTTGCCCCGAAAAAGCCAGCGTTTGCAGAAGAAAAGCCGGACGATTCGCTACCGTCCTCGCCTCGGCCGCCGCATCGAGAGCCCTCCAAGTTGATTGCGCCAACACCTATCCATTCTCCTTTGCCCTCCGTGATTCGCTTTGCCGTGTTTGCCGTCGGCCGTTCAGCTTGCCGGAAGCGGACCCTGGCCGGGAAAGTACATGGACATGTAGGTCGGCTGCATGGTGATGTGGATGCTTTCGAAATGCGTCCACATCGCGGGAGTTGGATTGGCAAGCCGGCCATGCGCAAACGTATCGGACACAAGCAGAAAACCGAAATCGTCGGAAACAAACGGGAGGGGAACCGGATAAACCGGCAGCAGAGCCAGACGCAGCACAAACATGCTCAGGCCGACCGTTGCAACAGCCAGTCCTTTTCTTCGCGCCAGAGGGACAAAAAGCCGTTCGATACGCGCGAAAAACCTCATCCCCAGCTTCGGCAACGCGAAGGACGAGGCAGTCGCCATGCCCGCCAGGCCCAATTCAATGATTACGAGCGCCGGGTTCATTTGCGAGGCGGATGACAGCAGCATATGGGTTCAGTTCCGTGTCTGGTATCAATGATCTCATCGCGCACATGGTTCAAGCGCAATCTGGAATCTGAACCGTCTACGTTTTTTCTGAACACGGGTTGAGAGGCAAGAGAGGCGTCCAGCGATGAATGCCAGTTGACGTTTCTCTCCCGCGAAGATGCCAGTCCGTTGAATTGTGCTTATTCAAACTTTTACGTAGGGCAACAGATCGGCTTGCCGGGGCAAGCCGAAGAATCGCGCGCAAGTGTAGCGCCGGATAAAATTGCTTGGGATTATGTGACGCTTATGCCAATTTTGCTGAAGATCGTATTGACAGCAGTCGCAACCTTACCCTCGCCGCTGATGGCAGCCAGAGCTATCAACATGACAAGAAGGCCATACTCGATCAAGTCCTGGCCTTCTTCGCTGTCGATCAATACCCGGAACTTCGTGTACAGCTTCAGGAATTGAAGGTGCATATTGGAGCTCCCCTGAAAACGGCCCGACCAGCGGTACGCTTGCAACTCTAGTCTAGCCTTGGGACGCCGGGTCTTGTAGTCCTTGATTTTGGCCCATTGCAGACACCCGATCGTCGTCTGCTATTGAATACGATTCAGGCTAGACCCTTGCGGGGAAGCATCGGAAGCCGATACTCCCCACGAAGGAGCTGAGGTGCCGGGCACGTCTTCCTGGTGCGTGATGCCACCAGTTAGGCGAGGGTGACGCTGATGGTGCTGAACACACTGTTGACGGCCGTGGCAACCTTGCCAATGCCGGTAACTGCTGCGAGGGCAATCAGGGTGATGAGCAGGGCATACTCGACCAGATCCTGGCCTTCTTCACGGTTCATCAGATCCTGGACCTTAATGTACAGCTTCAGAAAAAGGTTATTCATTGTGTTGTCTCTCCAGTTTTGAATTTCCCAGCCTCAGCCGGGTCACCCTGGATATAGCATCTGGCGTGCCATTCGAAAGAAAAATACTAACTGTATTTAAATCAATCATTTATCTATTTTCCTTTCGTGTCCGTTCATGCATCTTGTATACAATTGTTTACAGAGATTCTTCGATCGAACAGCCTCGTATACATTACCTCGATGCGTAACAGCCGGGAAGTTCAGTAGTTACTTGGGAACGACCCCGTTCGCAAGTACAATAGCGTCCATGGCAACCAGCTCGAATGGTCCTGTAGCACAGTCCCGATACGACTTTGCAGATTTCGCGATTGCGCTGGTCAGCGGCGTGGCCCTCGCCGTGACTGCCATTTTTCTCTGCTCTATTCCTTTCTCCGGCCACATGGCCGGCTCCCGCGACTTTGTGGCCTATTATGCTACCGGTCAACAACTTGCCCACCACGCCAACCCCTATGACTGGCAAGACATGATGCGGCTTGAGAAATCCGCGGGCCTGGTGGCGGATGGCGTTTTGCTCATGCGCAATCCGCCCTGGAGCTTGCCGCTCGCCTATCCGCTCGGCTTTCTGGGACTGAGGGTTGCAGCGACTCTCTGGTCCATTGTCTTGCTCTCCTGCCTACTGGTTTCGGTGCACCTGGTTCGAGTCCTGCACGGTTCGCCTCCTAATTACATCCACTGGCTCGGACTTGCGTTCACACCTGCGCTGATATGCCTCACCATGGGTCAAACCGCGCTCTTTGCCCTGCTGGGACTGGTCCTCTTCCTTCGATTCCATCGTACGCATCCTTTCAATGCCGGGTTGTCCCTCTGGCTTTGTGCGCTCAAGCCTCATCTTTTTCTTCCCTTTGGCGTCGCACTGATCGCCTGGATTCTCGTCTCCCGCAGTTACCGGATCCTGGCCGGCACGTTGGCTGCGCTGGGGGCGAGCAGCGCAATCGCCTATTGCATCGATCCGCAGGCATGGACTCTCTACCTGGCGATGATGCGTTCTCCCAAAGTCCAAGACGAATTCATTCCCTGCCTCAGCGACGCACTTCGTTTCCTGGCCGGGTCGCAGTTGCACTGGCTTCAGTTTCTGCCTGTCTCTTTGTCCTGCATCTGGGCGTTCTTCTATTTCTGGTCGCGCCGACAGACCTGGGATTGGATTGAAAACGGCAGCCCGCTCATGCTGGTTTCGATCGTCGCGGCGCCCTATTGTTTTATTCCCGATCAGAGCCTCGTTGTTCCCGCCCTGCTGCACGGCGCGTACAGCACCCGCTCGCGCGCCCTTCTTGTTGTCCTCACTGCCGCCCTGGTCCTTATCGATCTCGAGATTTGCCGCGTCAAAATTGTTTCCTATCTCTATCTTTGGCCGGCACCAGTTTGGTTTGCCTGGTATCTGTTTGCGCACGCCTATCAAAACGCGGCTGCGGCCCGGCCCGAGCCCTCCGCCGCACACACTTAATCCACCCGGTGAATCCCGCCGGCACATGATCGGGCGGAGCCAAGAATGCGTGTAGTCGACATCCTGTTTAATCCGGCCATATTCGGCACGCTGGCCCTTTTTTTCGCCGCGCTTTGGATGCTCAAGAATCCAAATGACAAGACCCGGCCCCTGCTGGTATTCGCCCTGGTCTTGAACCTCTTCTACGGTGTTCTTTTCACGATTTTGATGGATCGGGAGGGCAGTTTTTTTCCCTGGAAATTCGATCACGTCTTATTTCACATGGATGAGTCGCTCGGTCTCCAGACCGCCGTGATTGCGGGACGGCTGCAAGGCGCCTGGCACATTCCGCTTTGGGCGGTCTACGAGTCGATGGTTCCCATGATGATCTGCTGGTTTCTGGTGACTCGCTATCGCAACGCTCGCGGCTCGGTGGTCCTGGCCTATGTCGCCGAGCTGGCTGCCGGGCCGCTTATGTACACCATCGTGCCGGCGTGTGGACCCATCTACCTCTTTGGCGCGCAGTGGCTTCATCCTCCCATTCCGCCGGTCAACATAATTCGCCTGAGCGGCATGCCGAACTCGTTTCCCTCCCTGCACGTCGCTACAGCCTTCGTTTTCGTTCTCTTTGCCCCGGGAAAACTGTGGCGCGCAGTATCCCTCGTTTTTTTAACTGCCACGTGCATGGCGACGCTCTCCACAGGCGAGCATTACGTAATCGATCTCATACCCGGCATTACCTTCGGCACGTTTGCGGCCAGCGTAGGCTTGAAAAAATGCCGGCGCGCACTCGTCTTTCTGGGTGTGACGGGCTGCTGGTCGGTGGGGGTGCGGCTCGGATACCCGTTCCTGATTGAACATCCCATGGTGACGCGATCGTGCGCCGCGCTCACCTTGTTATTTGCAGCCTGGGCGGTGGGCAAGGAGTGGAGTGTGCATTCGGAGCCGGCGAGCAACCCCGCCGTCGCTGCTGAGGCTTTGACGCCGTAGAGTGCGCGGCCGGGACGGGCGTGCGGCTGCAGGTCGCGATCAGGGAATCGCAATCCCCGGTGGAGCCGGCTCAAATTCCAATGTATCCCCGCGTTGCGTCCCCGTCGCGCGGATCGTGCCCGCAGCGAGCTCCAGCACGGAGTGCGCGGAGAGGCATGCCGAGATGCGCCATGCGCCGACGGCGCTCCTCACTTTTCTGATCCGGTTTCCACGGTCCAGGTAGACGAGGTCGATGGGAAAGCGCATGAAAAAGGTGTGCACGGATTCGCAGGGTTTGATCCACAAACCCTCGCCGGGCAATAGGCTGTCACGCCCCAGCAGGCCTTTTCTACGCGTCTCCCCGCTGCTGGCAACCACGAGATGCGTAGCCAGCGTGGTGCCGCGCGTGAGGTTTATAACTTGCAGGGGAACTTCAGGCTCAGCAGGCTTGCTTGGAACAAGAAATTCGCGCAGCCCTTTGGCAAACCGACGAATTGTATTCATCGGCCTGCCTCAGATTGCGCGCATGTTCACGCCGGAAAACCTCATTGCGGGGCCGGCACCGGCACGGCGCTGCCGCCGGCATTGGAGGTTGAAGAACTGGAGGTGCCAAAACCACCCGAACTGCCTTCGATCGTGAGTTGCTTCTCGGCCTGCATGCTCTGGATCAGTGTCTCTACCGGAACGGTTGTCGGCGCCGGCGGAGCGGCTACGGCCTGATCGTCAGGCGTGTGCATGGGTATGTTGGAATTGGGCGGCAGGAACTTGACCGGATACTTCAGGCCGGGAAGATCCTGGCCGGCGGGAATCGGCGTCACAATCTCCGGCGTCACAATTACGATCAGCTCGGAATTGGTGCGGGTCCTGGTCATCGACTGGAAGAGCTTGCCAAGAATCGGAATGTCGCCCAGGAAGGGAACTTTCTCGAAGCTCTCAGTTTCCTGGTTATTCAACAGGCCACCAATCATAAAGCTCTGCCGGTCCGCCAGGGTTACCTCGGTATTGACCTTGCGAGTGGTAATGCCTGGGACCTCAAACCCCGATATCTCGACTTCATTGGTATAGTCGAGAGCGCTGACTTCGGGCGCCACCTGCAGACGGATCGTTCCCTGAGGAGTGATGGTGGGAATAAAGTCGATCCGAACTCCATACTCCTTGAACTGAATCGAGACCGCTGTCGAGCCACCGGCCGAGGTACCCTGAACTACCGGGTAGGGATATTGACCGCCGGCCAGAAAGCTGGCTTCTTTGCCGTTTGACGCCAGCAAATTCGGCTCGGCCAGCACTTCCACCAGGCCTCTGGTATCGAGCGCCTCAATGTCCGCGCCCGATTTCAGGCCGGGGAAAAAGGCCAGCAGGTTCAGCTCGTTTGAAAACTCCCCCCCAGCGACCAAATTGCTAAGGCCCTGAGACGCCCCGCTGGAATTCGTAAGGAACGGCGGGGAGAATTGTCCCGTTGAAATTCCACCGATTGCATTGCCGAGTCCGAGATCGAACAGATTGATGCCAAGCTGCCTCTCAAGGCTGCGGTCAATGCTGGCAAAACGCACTTTCAGCAGAATCTGCGGATTGGAAGTTGGCAGTTTCACTTCGAGCAGGTTGACCACCTTGCCCGCCGTCGCGGCAATCTGGACTGCCCGCTCCGAGCCGGTCAGGTCGTCAACGGTGCCGCGCAAAAAGACCGTGTTGTTGTCGTAGCTCACCTTGACGGCTTGTCCCGGCAACTCGGTCTTGATCTCGCGCCGAATCGAATCCAGACTGTCGCTGGATACAAGCGAGACGTTGCGCACGGTCACGTTGAAAAACTGGCGGCCGCCGTGAATGTCCCAAATGATCAGGCTGGTCTCTCCGGCGGTCTTGCCGTTCACCATGATCTCGGTGGGAGTTACTACGCTGGCTTCCGCAACTTCGCCCAGCCCGATGGCAACCCGAGCAATCTTCTGTTCGCAGTCCACCAGAACCGTTTTTCCCACGGCCACGGAAAGATCGTTTGTTGAGTCCTGTGTCGCAGCGCCTGCGGAGGAAGTGGGAGGTGCTGCTTGAGCATGCAAGCCCTGCCCCGCGCAGAGGACGAACCACACTGCACTGATACTCGCGATGATGATTGCACTCTTCGCTCTCAATGCTTTCCCTCGGAAGAACCAAAATTCTGCTCTGAAGTATGCGATCCGTTAATCACCTGGATCGTGTAGGGGATGGGCGCTGGGGCCTTGGGCTTGGGGGCTATGCGCCGTTCGGTCTTGGGCGGCGCAGCCTGACCAAAGAGGCTGGCCATTACTGTAGTGTTAACCGGCGCGACCTTGGTATCCAGTGGGTTCCGCAGCACGAGTTGAACCTTTAGCTGGTTCGCTGCCAGGCTCAGAGTCTGGGCCTGATCCGGGGTCACCAGCAGGGTGACTACCTGCACCTGTTGCGGCTTGCCCTCAGCGTCTTTCTGTATGTCGGTGCCCGCCGACAGCACTTCAATATTCTGCAGAACCGTCCCGGTCACCACACCCTGCGACTGGTTTGCCCCGGGGGGGATGCCGGAAACGAGAACGTCAACGCGCATGCCGGGCGTCACAAATCCGGCCACGCCCACCACGTCATCGACTCTCACCGCGGAGGCCCGCATGCCATCGGGAATCGTGGCTGCCAACCCGCCCCCGGAACCCGGTGCAGCCAGGCGGCTCTCCAGGATCGGCTCACCCTGATAGATATCGGAGATGACTCCTCGCCCAAGCGCTGTGTGGGGATCCAGAATGGCGCCCTTGGGCGGCGTTCCAGTCAATTGAACGCTGCTCAGGTCGGAATTCGTCAGCACCGTTCCAAGTTTGATGTCATTGGCCGCCGCGACTACCCGCGTCGTTGCCACCGGCCGCGCTGCCACCAGACGGTTGCCCACGATGCGATAGACGAGAAAGGCGCAAGCACCGGCTATCACGAATGCCACGACCAGGATCGTAAGTAATCTTCGATTCATTCCTTAGTTGGTTCGGAATGGCTGTTAAGCCAACTCCGCCTTTCTGCACCCCGTATCGATTACCGTGACCGCGTGCGCGACTTTTGATTTCGCGCCTGTAACCGGGGAACGCGTCGATATCGAACCTGATGGATTCAGTGTCGCTTCAGTATATAACCTTCCTGCGAATTAAATGAAGAGAAATATGTGTCGAGTTTTCTTTTTTTTAGCGGGTGAGGTACCTAGAAAGCTATGAGCTAAATCCTCCCGGATGAGCGATGCTGGAGCTAATTCAGGGGTTACGCCGGCGTGGCCGGATTCAGCCAGCGGCTCCCAAGGAGGCCGGCCGGGCTGCCTCTGCTGAAAACACCGTACAATGGATTTCAAATGCGGACCGGCGGTTTCCCACTTGCCGTATAGGTTC
>Ga0182016_10000970_pt1 | contig 35268 bp, 26 predicted proteins | sample 712S2MmetaG_FD_120491 | JGI IMG/M metagenome (GOLD analysis project Ga0182016, IMG submission 120491) | Permafrost microbial communities from Stordalen Mire, Sweden - 712S2M metaG | ecosystem: Environmental > Terrestrial > Soil > Wetlands > Permafrost | place: Sweden: Stordalen | collected...
CGAAACCTCTGTACCGGCGATTGCAGTACTTCGGTTCGAAATCGACAAGCTCTCAGGTATGGAAAGCGTTGCCCCGGAGACGACATGAAAACATCGCATTATCGCCCGAACCTCTGTGCCAAAGGGTGGATTACACCCACAAGCACAACGCCAGAACGGGCCGGCACGGTCGTCCGTCGCCGCGACCGCCCGCGCGGGGGTGGGGACGCGCGGAGGGCGGAGGGCGGCTGCGTCTATGATTGTCGGGCAGGGCGGGTCGGAGGGCGGCCACGTCACCGGGACGCCGACGCGCAGCCTGCACGCGGTTGCGCCGGCGATACCTTCCGGGTGCCCGGGTTCGGTGGCATAAGGCGCTTCGCGCCGCCCGATGCCGGCGGCCCATCCCGGCGCCCGCCGCCCCGCGGTCCATCGTCGCGACCGCCGGCGGGCGGATGGGGGTGCGCGCGGCGCGGAGGGCGCTGCGGCTATGGTATACACGGTCCCGGAGGCGGACGGTGCAGCGTTGCGCCGTATCCGGCAAAGCCGATTCGCGGCAGCTTCACCGTCATGCCGACGCGCAGCCGTTTCGCCTGCGCGCCCGTGGCGCGGTCGCGTCTTACGGTACCTTCCGGGTACCTGGGTTCGATGGCATAACGCGCACCACGCCCGCGCCACGTCGTCACCGTGCGGCAAATTCCGCCCGATGAACTTTCACCGGCAGCGTGCGCAGACAACTGGTTCGAATGGGAAGAGCGGCCTGGGCTAGGACAAGGCGAGACTGCCGATCGCTGCGGCGACGAGCAGATGATCAGCGTTTGTTACGTGGAGCGGAACTGCCTGCTGGGCGGCTGAACGGCTACCGACCGCTACCGATATCACGTCACAACGCTCCGGACTAGTAGTACTCATTCAAGAAAACACTCGCACTCTGGGGAGAGCTTCTGCGATAATGGCACAAATCCGCGGGGTACGAGATTGGGCGCTCGGGGGCCGAGCAGGGTTCCAGTTCTCGCGAGCTGTCGCGTAATGAGGGAAGAATGGCTACTAATCTGAGAGTTTTGACGTTCATGATTCTGGCGGCTGCCGCGGCGTCAGCGCAGCAGTGGACTTTTACAGACACTGGTGGCACAGTCACGCTGGGCGCAGACCTGACGATGGCCGGCGCTACCGTGGCCGGCCCGGCCGGAACCTTTTCGATGAGTTGCCCGGTCACCGCGGTCCCGCCCGGCACCTATCGGGCCGAGTGGCTCTGTACCGGCGGTACCATTGCCATCCAGTCGTACGACGGACTGACCACCCTCACCGGCAACCTGACTTCCGGCACTTTCGTCGAAACAGCCACCGGCGGCGGACACGGGACCCCGATCACTTACGATTACACGTTTACCGGCACGTTCACCGGAACCCTCAGCCTCAGCGGCCAGCTGCGAGCCATAACTGGCGCCACCACGCAGTCCCTGGGCGGATCCAAGAGCCAACTTGGCACCGGCACCATTGGTAGCGGCAGCATGTTCGTCAATACGGAGTACGAGCCGGTATATGTCGCCGACACCGGCAACAGCCGGATCGTGCGCATCGACGACATGTTCGGCGCCAATTGGGTTTCCTTCGGCACGCCCGGCACCGAGACCAACCAGTTCCAGGAACCCTACGGTATCTTCGTCAACGCCAGTGGAAGGATCTTCGTCACCGACAACCTCAACTGCCGGGTGGTGAGCTTCGACAACATGGCCGGCAAGAATTGGACCTCGTTCGGCACGTGTGGCTCCGGCAATCTGCAGTTCAACAATCCCACCGGCCTGGTCGTCGATTCTTCCGGGAAGATCTACATAACGGACACCGGCAACAACCGCGTGGTGCGCATCAGCGACATGGCTGGCGACGGCTGGGTCTCCTATGGCGTCGCCGGCACGGGGACCGGGCAATTCGCCTCGCCCGTGGGCGTCGCCCTGGATTCCGCCGACAAGATCTATGTCTCCGACACAAATAACGCCCGCATCGTGCGCATGGACGACATGTCCGGTGCGAATTGGACCACCTTCAGCGGCCTCGTACCCAATCAGTTGGGCGCCCCTGTGGCCATTAGTCTGGACGGCGCCGGCAGAATCTATGTCCTCGACTGGTATTTTGCCCACGTCTTTCGCACCGATGATATGGTAGGCACCAACTTTGCCCAGATGGGCGGTTTTGGCGGCGGAGTTGCGCAGTTCATCAACCCCTACGGCTTGTCCGTCGACCCGACAGGCAGCATTTATGTGGCGGATACACACGACGGCCGCATTGCCCAATTCGACGACATGAATGCGGATGCCTGGACGGCTTACGGCGGGTGCTGCATCGGCACTGGACAGTTCGGCCTTCCCATGGGCGTGTTTGTGCTTCCTCTCGCGACGCCGACCGCCGACGCGACCATCTCGAATACCGTCTTGAAATACAGCGACACGGTGGTGGGCACCTCAAGCGCTGCCCAAACCGTGACCCTGAATAACATCGGCACTGCGCCTCTTACCATCACGGGCATCGTCCCCACCGGCGACTTCACCCAGACCAACAACTGTCCGGGCACGCTGCCCGCGGGCCAAAACTGCACCGTCAACGTGGCATTTGTTCCGGCTGCAACGGGCGTTCTCACTGGATCGGTAGTTTTCAGTTTCGCCACGGGCGCCCCGAAAACGGTGCACCTCAGTGGCACCGGAGCGCTTGTCACGATCTCTCCCACTACGATAAATTTTGGGAACGTCAACGCCAGTGGCCTTCCCGTCTCGGCCACCGTTACCGTCTCCAATCCCGGCGGTTCCGCGGCGGGCGTCACCCCTACGCTCAAAGGGTCGCCGGTCTACCGTTTGACCAATGGGTGTCCTGCTACGCTGGCGACCGGCGCCAGTTGTACTCTCACGGTGAAGTTCTACCCGCAGTCCTCCGCATATTACACCGCGACTTTGACCGTCACCGATGCTGCCGGCATAGCGCAAAACGTTTCGATTACCGGAACCGGCGTAAGCAACTAGGATCGGCTATAACGCGCTTCCCACCGCCCGTCGCCCGTCGTCCGTCGCCGCGACCGCTGGCGCGCTAAAAGCGTGCATTTTGCCTTACACTCACTCATCCACGGGCACACACCTCGGCGAACTGCGCGTCACAGTGCTCCGCGGCGATCTGGCGGATGCGCCGGCGAACCGCTGCGCCGATATTCTCCGCGTCCTTCAACTGCCGCCCACGGCCGGCCAATGCCACGATGATCTCCGCCAGACATTGCACGCCCAGTCTGCGGCGGTGCCGTAGCCGCCGCGGCGTTTGCTCGCAAAGCTCATCGATGGTCAGGATGTTCCAGCCGCCGCTGGGGGTCGCGCCGGGGGGCACTAAGCAGTTGAATGCGCGCACGCTCAATCCCAGAGAACCCACACCGTGGGCCCGGCACGTATGTCGCGCTCGTATTTCGTCAAGCTGTAGTCGGTTGGGTAATTCCAGGACGATCCTTTCCCCATTTCAATTCGCTCCAGCACAGGCCGCAGGATGCCTGTTCTACGTGAAGGAACGCTTTTCAGAGCGGCGGCCGATGGTAGCCAGCGCGTCCAGCTCACTTGGCCTCCTTTACACGTGGCTATGCCTCATTGGTCTCCCGACGGAAAGCAGATTGCGGTTATGGCAGCAATCTCGGGAAAGCCGGACCGGATTTAGATTGTTCCGGCCGATGGGGGCACGCCCAGGCAGATAAGCAACGGCGAAGCTGGAAACGGCGGTGACTGGGACCCCACTTGGTCGCCGGATGGCGCCTCACTGGCGTTCGGCGCCGCCGTAGGCGAAGATCCCGACGAAGTTTTCATCCAGGTCGTGGATCTGAAAACGCGCCGCTTCTCGAGCGTTCGCTGATAGAGCATGCGGTAGGGGCTGTTCTCGCCCATCTCGAACTCGTTGCGCACCACCGTCATTTCGGTGTCGAGGAGCTGCTTTTCGATGCGCATGTTGCTCATGCGTTCGGCTTCCAGATTGATGGCCCAGGCGAGATTTTCGTCCGACGCGGTGACGACTTCGAAGTAATTGGTGCGGTCGTACCAGGTAGTGCCGTTCCACTCCGCGCCGTGGTCGGTAAGCTCCTTCTTGATGTCCTTGCCGCTCTTGGTGAGCTTGAACAACATGTGCTCCATCAGGTGGGCCATGCCGGTTTCGCCATAACCTTCGTGCCGCGAACCCACCAAGTAGGTGATGTTGACGGTAAGTTTAGGCTTGGAGTTGTCGGGGAACAGAAGCACGCGCAGTCCGTTGGGAAAGTCGTACTCGGTAATGCCTTCCACGGAGGTGACTTTCTGTTGAGCTTGAACGGAAAAGGTTAAAACCAAAGCGGCGAACGCCGCTAGAGACACGTTTCGGCGCATAAGTCCTCCCTACGGGTAATGAGTGGATTATAGCAAGCGGGTTTGGATGCCGGCGGAGCGGAGCGCTTCGAGCAGAGCTCCTTCGGCCGGCCCGCGCAAAAGGGGCGGCGTAGCGGTTCCCCGCCTCCAATTCCACCAGCATGCGATACCGTTCGAGGAGACGCTGGCTCGTGAATACGCCGCCGATGTACGCCACGTCCACAAATTCGCCGGGCCGCCACAATGGCGCGCGCACCGCCGCCGCCAGCAGCGCCAGTTCCTGCGCGGCGCTCTCGAGAATGTGCAGCGCGACGGGATCGCCTTCGGCGGCGGCCGAATCCACCAGAGAGGCCAGCGCGGCAGCGCGCGAACGGGGCCAATCGGGAGTGTAGAAGAGGTGCAGCACACGATTGGCGCTGGCTTGTCCGGTCGCGTCGAGAAGAGCCTGGCGGAGCGACGTCGGCGGTCCCCAATTTTCTTCCATGCGCAGCGCGGCGCGCACCGCCTGGCGGACGATATCGACTCCGCCGCCCTCATCGCCGAAGACGTAGCCCCATCCACCGGCGCGCGCGGTCTGGCCGGCGGCATTGCGGCCGAAAGCGATTCGCCGCGGGCGGATGGATGCGCGGTGGGCGGAGGGCGACCCGTATCCAGGAGTGTCGCCGCGCGGCCCCTTCGCCGGGATGCCGACGCGCAGCCTGCAAGCCCGTGGCGCAGGTGCGCCGGGCGATAGATCCGGGTGCTCGGGCTGGGCGGCATAATGCGCTTCGCGCCGCCCGAGCGCCCGCGGCCCATCCCGGCGCCCGTCGACTATCTTGGGGCCAAGTGCTCTGATCCGCAGCAGCGATCGCGGGTCCTCCTGGCAGAGGCGGTCGATTGTCAGTATCCCAGCCCGTCGAACCAAGCAGTTGTAGGATTGAGTGCCCAGCCCCAGCAACTTCATTGAACCGACGCCGGCATCGGAGTTCACCAGATCCACGTCTGCGCGCCGCCGGCGCATCTCGCGGACGTCGCTCAATCCGAAGCCCATCGGCCCTCCGGTGGTATTTCCAGGCCACGCCGCAGGATGCCTGACTTGCCGGTGCGCGCTTTGAAGCAGGCGGGACAGTTCGTCGGCTACCCTGCCGGCGATCCCTGGAGCCGCTCGTAGACATCCCGCGCGGCCTTTTGCGCGGCGCTTTTTTTGGTGTTGCCTTCGGCCTGCCCCACCCATTCGCGCCCCACGCGCGCTTCCACCGTGAAGGTCTTGGAGTGCTCGGGGCCGCGCTCCCCGACGATCACGTAGCGCGGCGGCGGCAAGTGGCGCGCCTGCGCGAACTCCTGCAGCGCGCTCTTGTAGTCGGTCAGGTTCTGGGGGACTTGCTCGCCGGCGAGCCCTGCCTCGGAGAGGACTGGCGCCACCACGAACTGCTGGATGAATGCGCGGGCCGGCTCCATGCCGCCATCCAGGTAGATGGCCGCGATGAGCGCTTCCAGGGCGTCCACCAGCAGCGTCTTCTTGACACGGCCGCCGCTCATCTCCTCGCCGCGTCCGAGCTCCAGATATTCTCCGAGGCGCAGACGCTGGGCTGCCTGGTGCAGCCAGGCGGCGCTGACCAGGTGCGCCTTTAACTTGGATAAGCGCCCTTCGGCGGCTTCCGGATGGCGCTGCAGCAAATCCTCGCTGATCAGAAAGCCCAACACGGAGTCGCCCAGGAACTCGAGCTGTTCGTTGTCACGCGCCGTGGGCTGCCCGTCCGCGATGGCTTGTTCGTGAACGTGCGAGCTATGCGTCAGCGCTCGGCGAAGGATCTCCCGGTCCGCGAAGCAGTGGCCCGCGGCGGCCTCCAGGGCGTCCAGATCCGCGCGCATGATGGGGCTACGGCTTCGGGGCTTCCGGTTTTGGCGGCGCCGGGTTGGCGGGCGGCGGCGCGTCGGCTGGCTTGGGCGGGTTCTTCTTCTGGAAAGTGCGCACCCGCTCGGCCTGCGCAATCTGCTTGACCGTCACATTGACATCTTGCATGGCCATCACCTTGTCGAACTGTGCAATGGCCTCGTCATACTTCCCGTCCTCGCTATACGCCTTGCCCAGTCGCACCAGGGTCGCCGGATCGGGCCTCTCCGCTCCGTCTGTGGCGAGTTTGAACTCGCTTTCGGCGACATCGTACTTCTTGCGCACCATGGCGCCCATCCCGAGCGCGGCGTGCGCCTCGGCGGTAAAGTCCTTCTTGGCTGCGGTCCACTGGTCGTCGGTAATGGCGTTGTTTGGCTTGGGGACGTCCTTGATAATTTCGAGAGCGGTCTTGGCGTACTTTTCCACCTGGGCCAGCTTTTCTTCGCGATCCAGGTCGAACTCCTTGGTGTGCTGGGCGATCAACGCAGCCAGCATCAGCATCGCCTGGTAGTGCTTGGGGTCCGCCTCGATGGTCCGCTCGCCGAATACCACGGTGTGCTCATAGTCTCGCTTTTGATCGTAAGACGCGGCTTCGAAGTAGAGCGCCACGGCTTTGAACTCCGTATCCGCGAACTTCGTCAGCACAGTCTCGCAGGCCGCGATGCGCGCATCCGGGGTTTGCGCGTTGTACATGACTTGCAGCGCATCGAACTCAGCCTTGGATTTCGGCTTGGGCTGCGCCAGCAGACCCGGCACGGCGACGGCCAACGCCAGGGCGCCGCGCAATACGATTCTTTTCATAAAGACTCCTCTAATGATTTGACTTCTTCTCAAAACTTTGTTGGATGCCTTGCTCGGCGGCTTCACGGGCCGCCGGGGACGCGCCTTCCACGGTCAAGGCTTCCCGATACCGCCGGGTGGCCTGTTCGCGATCGCCGGCCGCGTCCGAGAGCCGCGCCAGGTACACCAGCGCCCACGCCTTCACCTGCGGCTGCGGGTCGGATTCGAGCGTTTTTTCGAAGAGACGCTCGGCCATCTCCGGATTCTTTTCGCGCGCCGCAATGCGCGCCAGACCATAATAAGCCTGGGCGTGCAGCGGCCGATCGCCGGTCTCCTCCAGCGCCTTCAGGAAAAGCTGACGGGCCGCCTCCAGGTCGCGATCCGTGTAAAGCTGTTCGGCCAGCGCCAGGGTTTTGTTGGCGCCTTTCAGTTCCGGAGGCCGGGGCGCTTCCACGAGTTTCACCTGCCGCACCGGCGCCTCGGAAACGAACTCGATCTGCGAGAGGCGCGCGTCTTCGCGCTTCAAGTCGATGGCCGCGATCATTTCCGGATAATAGAACCGCATGGCTTGTTCCTGCTTCAGGTAAGCCTGCAATTGCTCGGCAAAGTACGCGGTCAGGATATAGCCCTCCCGCATGGCTTGGTTCGCCAGGGCCGGCTGCTTGTCGAGACGCGCTTCGATGGCCTTGATCAGCGACTCGGTCACCAGCAGCGGATAATCCGACTTAAACGATGGGTCGAGCGCCTGGGCGCGTTGCGCGTGGTCGGCCAGTCCGCGCTTTCTCATGACGATTTCTTCGTGCCGGGTGGCCAGCGGATCGAGCAGGTAGTGCAGATAGGCGTGCCGCACGTCGCGGATGCGGGGCTCGGCCGAGGGCGTAATCACCACGTAGTAATTCCTGCCATAGCTGCGCGTCTGGATCTGATTGGGAGCGCCCAGCAAGTCGATGTAAATCTGGAACCAGTTGGCCGACGTGCCGGAGGTTTCGTTGCGCAGGAATCCGTTCACCTGGAGCACGGCCTCCGCCACCGGTTCGTGATAGCGCGCGATGGCCTGATCGAAGGCCGGTTGCGCGCGGTTCCAGAGGTCTTCGATGTTGGCCTCGAGATAAAACTTCGCCAGCAGCGGGCTGAGATCGGCGAGCAGCGCTGCATCCGGCGGCGTTTCCACTGTGCGGCCCTTCAGCGCGAAGGCAGGAGGGCCATCCGCCGAGAGGGCGAAGGAAATGTATTGGCTCAGATCCGCGGTGGCATCGTTCTGGTGATGCTCGGCGTAGAAAGCCCTGAGGTCGGGCAAGCTGGCGATCTGCTTGCCTGCCAGTTCCTTACGGACGATTTCCCGGAGCGGACTGTTGTTGGGAGAACCGATGTCGGTATCGTAGCCCGCCGCGTTGATGGCCGCCATGACGGCAAAAAGGGTGGGGCTGGCGTCGAGTTGGCCCCGTTCGGGCGTGGCAGCCTGGGCGACCTCGGCAAGCAGGGCCACCAGGATGATGCCCGGTAAAACGAATCGGCTCAGAATAAGACCAGTTTAGCTTATAGCGCGTCGGTGGGGCGGACCGTGTGGGGCGGGCGTCCACGCCTGCGGCGGGTCTCGATACCCGCCAGCGAGCGAGCTTGGCTCGCGAAGGCCGATTGCCAATCGGCCTGCAGGTTGTCAACCTGCCCCACAGCAAATGGCCAAACTCCTGCGGCCCCCAGGACCCGCTCCGGGGTTGTGTTCTCGACGTCACATGGTCAGCGTCACTTTTGTAATGGTGCGCGGCTTGTCCGGATCGAGTCCCTTCTGCTCCGCCAGGCAGGCCGCGAAGAACTGCGCGGGAACGATGTACGGAATCGGCGTGTACAGCTCCGGGAGTTTGCGTGGCACGCGGATGACGCGGGTGGCGTGCGCCGCCGCCGCGGTGTTGCTGGCGTCGGTGAAGACTACGGTCTCGGCTCGCAGTTCTTTGAGCTTGTCCAGCGTTTCGGCGATGGAGTCCCAGGTGGGCCCCGAGGGCGCGAACGCGAACACCGGAAAATCGGGATCCACCATGGCGATGGGGCCGTGCAGAAAATCGGCCGAGGAGAACCGCTCGGCGACCACATAGCAGGTCTCCATCATCTTCAGCGCGAATTCGAAAGCGGTGGCATAGTTGAGGCCGCGGCCCACCACCACGGCGTGATCCATGAAGCGGTAGCGCCCGGAAAGCTCGGCGATGGCGGGCTCCAGAGACAGGGCCATTTGGGCGCGTTCCGGCAGGCGCTTCAGATCGTCGATGCGGATGCGTCCGCCCAGCGCGTAGGCCAGCAGATAGAGCATCAGCACCTGGCCGGTATAGGTCTTAGTGGCGGCCACACTTTTTTCCCTGCCGGCGCGCACCAGGAAGACGTGCTCGGCCAGGCGCGCCAGCGTGCTGGCGGGCTCGTTGGTGATGCCGATGGTGAGTGCGCCCTGTTCCCTGGCGCGCGACAGCACCAGGTTGGTGTCGGTGGATTCGCCCGATTGCGAGAGGGCCACCACCAGGGCGTCGCGAAAGTCCATGTGCGCGTTGTACAGCGTATGGATGGCGGGCGCGGCCAGCGACACCGGAATGCCGGTGGTCACCTCCAACAAGTAGCGCCCGAACTGGGCGGCATTGTCGGACGTGCCGCGGGCGGCCAGTACGATCAGGCGCGGGCGGCGTTTGGTCAGGCGCTGTTTGAAGCGCTCGATGCGGCGCAACTCGGAAGCCAGCGTGCGCTCCAGGGCGCCGGGCTGTTGGCGGATTTCTTCCAGCATGCGGGACATGTTTAAGAATTGGCCTCCCGCTCCTGGCTCTCGGCTCCCGATCTCTTGCTTAACACCACCACCGCCCCGAGCGCCACCGCCGTCAGCCCCACCGCTGCCGCAATCTTCGGCGCCGGATCGGGCGCTGGCGGCGGCACAAACGTGACCCCGGTCTCGTCCGCACGGGCCGGTTCGACGGCGTAACGTCCCCGGCGCGGTCTCGGGAAATCGCGCGCCAGATCCGCCAACCCAACCGCCACGGCCCGGCCGAACATCGGCTCGCCGTGACCCGCTCCAATCACCGTGGGCCGCAAATCGGCAAGCAGTTCGACCGACCGTTGCGCCTGGTCCCAATCGTAGGTGAACGGCGCCGGCGGGCGCGAAATCCGCGGCTCCTGCGCCACGATACCCATTGCCGAATCCAGGTCCATGGTAATGCATGCGTCCCCCGCCAGCAGCACGGACTCGCCCCGCTGGAAGAACGCGACATGTCCCGGCGCGTGCCCAGGCGTGAAGTGCCAGCGCCAACCCGCTAAGCCAGGCGCCTCGCCGCCTTCCGGGAGGTCGTACAAACGCGTCCCCAGATCCACCGTCGAGCTTGGAAAGAACCGGCTGAGGAATGAAAACGCGCCGCCGGCCATGGGATCCTTTGGCGGATAAGCCGACTTGCCGCTGAGGAACGGCCGCTCCAGCCGGTGCGCATAGATCGGCACGTCCCAGTATTCGGCCAGCGGCAGCGCAGAGCCGGCGTGATCCCAATGCCCGTGCGTCAGCAGAATCGCCTCGGGACGCGTGTCCCGGCCAAAACGCAGCTCGGCCGCATCGCGAATGCGCGCCGCATTGCCGGGAGTGCCCGTATCCACTAGCACCCACGGCCCGCCCGGGCGGCCGACTAAGTAAATGTTCGCAATCAACGTGCGCAGCCGCGCCACGCCCGGCGTTATTTCTTCAACTGGCATATCTCTCCTGCGTGGGAGGGCCTCGGCCCGCCCTTCCTTCAGGATACCCGACCTACTGTCCTCCGCTGCCAGCGAGTGCGGTCCGGGTGCTTTACGGTTTTGGGGAAACCGCTCCCTAACGGTCGCGGCTCGGCAACAGGCGCATTGATTTCGCAGGGATTACCGAGCCGCGACCGTCAGGGAGCGGTCTCTGCCAGTCAGTAATCCCCAAAGCGGTTAAGCACCCGTGCGGTCCTGATTTCCCGGATCTGCGAGGCGTGGCGCCGCGGATGCACCGCGATCAACAGGAGAGCCTCGTGGCAGTTGATGGGGCCCAGCAGCGGATGGGCCATCGGCCTGGCGCGAAGATCTTCGTCGCAGACCTCGACGAACCGGACAGTTTGCTCGCGAATGACCAGAAAGCTCTCCACCGCGTCCGCCAGCGTCGCGAATCGTCCCGTAGGCCGGCTAACTTCAGGCGAGATTACGGGAGTCCTGCGGTCCGCGCCCCGCGCCAGGATCGCGGCTTCCCGCTTCTGGTTCATGAGCGGCGCGCCGGAACTCTGCGCTTGGGCAATTCGCGAGAGCAGGAACTCCTCGGAGACAGCTACATGCTCCACGCATTCGACGACCGACCAGCGGCCGGGCGCGGGGCTGATGGCCGCCAAGTCTGCAGGAAGTCCGTACAAAGCGTCCAGGAGGGCGTCCCGGCCCGTCACGAGTTCCTGCAGGATGGCGGCCTTCTCGTGCGGTTGCATCGGCTCGGGGATGATTCAGGTAGGCCAGAGTGGATATGTCACAAAGGGGGAACGGCGCTCCGGTTTCCCGGATTACAAAGGCCCTCAAAAGGGCAAAGCCCTGACGCCCCAGGTTTTCTCATCCGCCAATCCCTGGTACTTGGGCCCGGTGCTCCACCACTCTGGCGATTCCAGGGTATCATAACGACGGCGGATTGGAAAACGCTACGATGGGAAGCCATGCCGTTTCCGTTTCGCGGTGAGATCCCTCAGACGAAAGCGTGCCGCACTACTCCACGGCCGCCACGATCAGCGTAGCGTCGTCCTGGAAGTTGCCGCCGCTGAATTCGGCGATGGCCGCCATCACGCGCTTCTGCATGGCTTCGGCACCCAGCGCGCGATGGGCCCGCAGCAGTTCCATCAGCCGTTCTTCGCCGAACTCTTCATCCGCGGCGTTGGCGATTTCGGTGATGCCGTCGGTGAACAGCACCAGCCGGTCGCCCGGCTCCAGGTCCACGTGTTCTTCCCGATACTCCCAATCCGGGAAAACACCGAGCACCACGCCGCCATGATTCACCCGCACGCACTCGCCGTTTTGGCGCACCAGAATCGGCTCGCAGTGGCCGGCATTGGTGTAGCTGAACCGCCGGGCGCTATCGAGCACGCCATAGAAAAACGTGATGAATTTGCCGCTGCCCACGTTGGCCGCGACGATGCGGTTGATGCGCCGGCAAAGCTCGCCGGTGGGAAGCATCTCGCCAGCTAGCGCGTGCACCGCCGCCTGCACGTTGGACATCAGCAGCGCCGCGGGCACGCCCTTGCCGATCACGTCCGCCACCGACAGCGCCAGGTGGTTCGCGTCCAGCCGCAGCAGGTCGAGATAATCGCCGCTGACGGCCCCGGCCGGCCGCCACGCAGCCGAGATTTCGTAGCCCGGGAATTGTGGGATCGATTGCGGGAGCAGACCGCGCTGCGTCGCGCTGGCGGCTTCGATTTCACCCGATTCGCGGGCCGCGCCGCTGCGCCGCTCGTTGCGCGATTCGATCTGCGTGCGGAGGGTCGACAGCAGCTTCGAATTGTCCCAGGGTTTCTCGACGAAATCGGCCGCGCCGCGTTGCATGGCTTCCACCGCCAGCCGGATGCTGCCCCAAGCCGTCATCACCACCACGGGCAGCGTGCTATCGAGTTTTTGCACGCGCGCCAGCAGGTCCAGACCCTCCTGGCCGGAAGTGGTGTCGAGGGCGTAGTTCAAGTCCATCAGCAAAACGTCGTACTCGCGATCATGCAGCCGCTCCAGCACCGCTTTCGGCGAGTTGACCGCTTCGATCTGGTAGCCTTCCCGCTTCAGCAGAAGGCGCAACGCTTCCAGAACATCGGGCTGGTCGTCGGCGATTAACGTTCTGGGTGCGCTCAATTCGGGCCGTAGCATTGCGTGCCTCTTCAACTATGACGGTATCCCTATAGAACAGTTAGCGTGCCAATCGCCGGACGGGGCTAAACCCCGTACTGTCAGTCGACTAGTGGGCTACAGTCGTAGCGCCGCTGCCCGTCCGCGCAACAAGCCGTCCCAAAACCAGACACTTGCGCTGCCCGACTATGTAACAATCGTAGCGAAGCGGCATGCCACCATCCATCAGTGTCTTCGCCCGTGGGGCAGGCTCTCAGCCTGCGGCGGCCTCTCAGGCCGCCCCACAAGTCCTGAAATGCCCAGCGCGATCGTCATAGGCGGCGGATTGGCCGGCCTCTCGGCGGCGGCGGCGCTCGGGAGCGCCGGGTTCCGGGTCCAGGTGTTCGAGGCGCGCCCGTTTCTGGGCGGCCGCGCGACTTCGTTTCCCCTGGCGCCCGGCGACGATTCCGTCATGATCGATAACTGCCAGCACGTGCTGCTGCGCTGCTGCGTCAACTTGCTGGATTTCTACGGGCGGCTGGGCGTGCGCGACCGCATCCGCTTCTATCGCGAGTTCTACTTCATCGAACCAGGCGGCCGCATCTCCACGCTGCGCCGCGGCGCGCTGCCCGCTCCTCTGCATTTCACCGGATCGTTCCTGCGCCTGCGCTTCCTTGAAACCGGCGACAAGCTGGCCATCGCGCGCGGGTTGCTGGCGCTGCGGCGCGAGCGCACCCGCCGCGACGATCTGGATCGCATCACCATGCTCGACTGGCTGCGCGAGAAACGGCAGACGCCGCGCGCCATCGAGCGCTTCTGGCAGCAGGTGCTGGTTAGCGCCATCAATGAGGATATCGGCCGCATGGCCGCCCGCCACGGATTTCAGGTTTTCTGGCTCGGGTTCCTGGCGCGCGCCGAGGGATACGAGATGGGGGTGCCCGCCATCCCGTTGGGGGAACTCTACCGCGCGGAACTTTGGCAGGCGGCCGGCGATGTCTCGCTGCGGCTGCGCACGCCCGTCGAACGTATCGATCGGGATGGCATCACCGCCGGCGGCGAGCGTCACACGGCCGATTACTATATCTGTGCCCTGCCTTTCGAACGCCTGCCGGCGCTGGGTCTGCCCGCGCCCGCTTTCGAGCATTCCCCGATTACGGGCATTCATCTGTGGTTCGATCGCGCGGTGACCGACCTGCCGCACGCCACGCTGCTCGACCGCACGGTGCAATGGATGTTCAACAAATCCGAAGGCCGCTACGTGCAGCTTGTAGTGAGCGCATCGCGCGAGCTGGCGGCCCGGAGCCGTGCTGATATTATCGCGTTGGCGGTCAAGGAACTGGGCGAATTCTTTCCCCGCGCGCGCGCAGCGCGCCTGGAAAAGGCGCACGTGATTAAAGAACTGCGCGCGACCTTCTCGGCCGCACCGGGGACCGAAGCCCTGCGGCCGCCGCCGGAGACCAGCCGTCCGGATCTGTTTCTGGCCGGCGATTGGACGCGCTCGGGCTGGCCCGCCACCATGGAAGGCGCCGTCCGCAGCGGATATCTCGCCGCCGAGGGAGTGGCGCGCGCCAGCGGCCGGCCGGCGCGCTTTCTGCTGCCGGATATCGCGTAAAGCGGCATGTCATAATCGAAGCATGCGTTCCCGTTTTGCGCTTCCGACAGCAGTGCTCCTCTGCGCGTTCGCAGCCGGGGCCAAATCGCCAGTGACCAGGATCGATGTGCTGGTCACTTCGATGGAGGGCGTGCCTGTCGAGCACGCCGAGGTGGCGGTCAAGCTGGTGAAGGGCGAGAAACCGCGCACCTACTGGAGGCTGCGCACGCACGAGGACGGCATCGCGAAAACGCCCGCCGAGACGCAGATCCCGCAGGGCTCCATTCTCGTGGAGGTGAACGCCGCCGAGTTTGCGCCCTTTAGCCAGACGTTCGAGGTGCATGAAGACAAAAAGACTATCGAGGTGAAACTGATTTCGGCGATGACCAAGCTCAATGTGCACGTCACTACGCAGGGCGGCAAGCCCATCGACCACGCCGACGTAGTGGTGAAGTTCGTGTCGGGCCGCTCCGTGATCGAGTTGGGCAGGAAAATCACCACAAGCTGGGAGATGCGTACGAATCAGGAAGGCGTCGCGAAAGTACCGGAGCTGCCGCAGGGCACCATTCTGATCCAGGTGATTGCGACGGGTTATCAGACCTTCGGCCAGACGTTTGAGGTGAATGAGCTCGCCAAGACCATCGACGTGAAGCTGAACTCGCCCCAGGAACAATACTCGGCGCATTGACGCAAACTGCGGTCCAACTGGCCGATGAGGTAAACAGGAGGCGCATTATGGCCAGTTCCATAAGTCCCCTGAGTTATTTAGATACAAGCGCTTACCAGAGCCTGCCCCCGACTTCGTCTACCGCTAGCGCGGCCGGCGCGAGCGCCGGGGTCAGCGCGACGGCGGAAGTGCAGGCGCTGCAGCAGCAGGGCAATTTTCAAGCCTTTCTGAGCGATTCGATGGCAGCCGCGCTGTTGCAGCCGGCCGATGGCGCCAGCAGCGGCACGGCCGCCAACACCCTCATCGACAATATGTTGCAGCAGGTGCTGGGAGCTTATCAGACGCAAAGCGCGAGTTCGAATGCCGGCGGTACCAGCGTGCTGGGATAAGCGTCCTTGTGGGGCGGGCGTCCGCGCCTGCGGCGGGTCTCCAGACCCGCCCTTTTCCAAGCGGCGACAGGGGGACCGCCCCACGATAAACGCGGCATCACACGCTGAAGCCTGTGCCAGCAAGGACCTCGCGGGCGGCCGCCACCACGGTGGCCGGCAGAAACCCGAACTTCTTCTGTACTTCTTTCAATGGCGCGGACGCGCCGAACGTGTGCATGCCGATCGTGCGCCCGCGCGGACCGACGTAACGGTCCCATCCCAGAACGGATGCCTGCTCCACAGAAACGCGCGCCGTTACCGCCGGCGGCAGGACCGCCTCGCGATACTCCCGCGGCTGCCGTTCAAACAGTTCCCAACTCGGCATACTCACCACGCGCGCCTTCACGCCCTCCGCCGTGAGCTGTTCATAGGCCTGCACGCATAAAGACACTTCACTGCCGGTGGCCAGCAGCAGGACGTCGGGCTTGCCGTCGGGCGCGTCGGCGAGAACGTAAGCGCCTTTCTCCACGCCCGATGCCGCCGCATACTTCGTGCGATCGAGCGTCGGCACCGCCTGCCGCGTCAGGATCAGCGCCACCGGTTGATGGCGCTGTTTCATGGTGAACCGCCAGCACTCCACTACTTCGTTGGCGTCCGCGGGCCGCAGCGTGACCAGCCCGGGCACCGCGCGCAGCGAGGCAAGTTGCTCGATAGGCTGGTGCGTGGGGCCGTCTTCGCCCACGCCGATCGAATCGTGGGTGAAGATGTGGATCACCGGCAGATCCATGATGGCGGCCAGCCGGATGGGCGGCTTCATGTAATCGCTGAAAATCAGGAACGTGGAGCCGAAAGCCCGGATCTTGGAAAGCGACAACCCGTTCACGATAGCGCCCATGGCGTGCTCGCGAATGCCGAAGTGCATGTTGCGTCCGCCGCGATCGTCGGCTTCGAAGTCGCCGGCGCCTTCGAAGGTGAGGCGCGTCTTGGTGGAAGGGAATAGGTCCGCCGCGCCGCCCATCAGCCATGGAATGTTCCAGGCGATCTTGTTTTCCACCCGGCCGGACGAGTCGCGCGTGGCCAAGCCCTTGGCATCGGCCGGGAAGGTGGGCAAATCGTTGTCCCAGCCTTCCGGAAGCTGCCGGTGCAGCATGCTGTCGAGCTGGCCGGCCAGGTCCGCATGTTCGGCCTTGTATTCCTCGAAGCGGGCCATCCAGGCGTCGCGCAACTGCTGGCCGCGCTCGCCCATCCCCGCGCGTAAATGTTCGCGCACACCTTCGGGGACCAGGAATTTGGCGTCTTCGGGCCAGCCGTAAGCGCGCTTGGCGAGGCGCACTTCCTCTTCTCCCAGCGGCTCGCCGTGCGCTCCGCTGGTGTCCTGTTTGTGCGGCGCGCCGTAGGCGATATGGCTGTCCACGATGATCAGGGTAGGCCGGTCGCTGGTGCTCTGGAACACGTTCAGCGCACGCTCCAGCATCTCCAGATCGTTGGCGTCGCTGACCCGCGTGACATTCCAGCCATAACCGATGAAGCGGAGGGCCACGTCCTCGCTGAACGCCAGCGCGGTGTGGCCTTCGATGGTGATCTTGTTGTTGTCGTAAATCCAGCAGAGATTGGAAAGCCGATGGTGGCCCGCCAGCGACGCGGATTCCCCGCTGACGCCCTCCATCATGTCGCCATCGCCGCAAATGGCGTAGACGTCGTAATCGAACATATCGAAGCCGGGGCGGTTGAAATGCTTCGCCATCCACCAGCGCGCCATAGCCATACCCACGCTATTGCCGACGCCCTGACCCAGCGGACCGGTGGTGGTTTCGACGCCCGACGTCCAGCGGTACTCGGGGTGGCCGGGACAGCGGCTGTCGAGCTGCCGGAAACGCTCAATGTCTTCGAGCTTTACGGCCAGTTCGCCCAGTGTTTCGTATTGCGGGTTGACCGCCTTCACGCCGCAGAGATGCAGCAGCGAATAAAGCAGCATGGAGGCGTGGCCGTTGGAGAGCACGAATCGGTCGCGGTTGGGCCAAATGGGATCTTCGGGATCGAAGCGCAGGAAATGCTGCCACACCGTGTAGGCTACCGGCGCCAGCGCCATGGGTGCGCCCGGATGTCCGGAATTGGCTTGCTGCACCGCGTCTATGGAGAGGGTGCGAATGGTGTTGATCGTAAGCTGGTCTAGTTGCTCGTTGGTCATGAGGTCGCTCCGCGGGCCGAATTTTCATGATACCGTGGCGCTCGCCGGGTTGGAGGGCGGCCAATCTCGGCCCCCCTCCAGATCCAGCCGCGCTGCCCGTCACGATTTCGGGTACACTGGTCCTTTAAGCCAACTCAAAGAGGTGTGTCCATGCCCGACAATCAAGATTCCGTCAATCGCAGAGATTTCATGGTCAAGACCGCCGTGGTGACCGGCGCGCTCGGGGCCGCCAGAGAGATGTTCGCCAAACCCGCTAAAGCGGCGGCCACTGGAAAGGTCATTGGCGCCAACGACCGCATCAACGTAGGGATCATCGGCGTCGGCGGACGCGGTTCCTATTTAGCCGGCCAGTATGCCACCATCGGCGACCGCACCAACGCCTGCAAGATAGTGGCGGTGGCCGACGTCTACGAAAAGCGCAAGAAACAGGCGGCGGAGAAGCACAAGTGCGACGGCTATCTGGACTACCGCGAGATCATTAACCGCGCGGATATCGATGCCGTGGTGGTGGCCACGCCCGATCACTGGCACGCCCCCATCGCGCTGGAAGCGATGGACCATGGCAAGGACGTATATCTCGAAAAGCCTATGTGCCACACCATCGAGGAGGCGCGGCACCTATCGCAAACCGTGAAGGAGACCAAGCGCGTGCTGCAGGTCGGCTCGCAGACCACCTCGGCATTGCAGTGGCACCTGGCCAAGAAGTACATCGCCGACGGCGCCATCGGCAAGATGATCATGAGCCAGGGTTCCTATCACCGCAACTCGAAATTCGATGCGGCCAATCGCCGCGACAATGAAGGCGAGTGGAACTGGGAGATCGACAAGGACGCCGGCCCCGACGGCAAAGGCGACAACTACATCGATTGGAAGATGTGGCTGGGCAAAGCGCCGAAGCGCAACTTCGACGCCGACCGCTTCTTCCGTTTCCGCAAGTACTGGGATTACTCCGGCGGCATCGCAACCGACTTGTTCTTCCACGTAGTGGCGCCGCTGAACATCTGCTGGTCCGAGCCGCAATTCCCCACCCGGGTAACGGCCAGCGGCGGCATTTACATATTCAAAGACGAACGCGAAGTGCCGGACACCTTCCATCTGATGGCGGAATTCCCGCAGGGCCATTCGCTGGTGCTGAGTTCCAGCATGGCGAACTCCCACCATATCCCGGGTCTGATCCGCGGCCACGAGGGCACCATCGTCATGGTGGACCACGGCATGTTCGAGGGCCACACCGACCACATCACGCTGCTTCCCGAGCGCCGGGTGATCGACGACGCCTACAAGGCCAAGTTCGGCGACGATGCGGAGACCAGGATTCCGGTCGAGCAGAAGAACGAAATGGTGGCCCACATCACCAACTTCCTGGATTGCATGCGCACGCGCGAGAAACCTACGCTGGATGTCGACACGGGCTACCACGCCCAGGTCACCATCTCCATGGCGGTGCAGTCGTACCGCGAAGGGCGCGTCCTATACTGGGACGATAAGAACCAGAAAGTGGTTAACAAACCGGTTAAGGCGTAGCCCCGCCGGCCCGCAAAATCTGGCAGTATAGGAAGAATGAAAACGCTGATCTGTATTCTTCCTCTGACCTTGGCCGTCGCACCTGTATTCGCGGCGAGCCTCACCCAAGCCGAGCGCGACCGCGCCATTGCCGAGCTGACCGCCAGCCGCCAGCAGTTCCTGGATTCGGTGACCGGCCTTTCCGCGGCGCAATGGAACTTCAAGCCCGACGAAAAGACCTGGTCGGTGGCCGAATGCGCGGAGCACATCGCCCTCAGCGAGGATCTGATCTTCGGCAGCGTTACCAAGATCGTGCAAGCGCCCGCCGCCCCGGACCAGAAATCGGCGGTGACGGACGACTTCATCCTGAAGGCCGTCGTGGATCGCTCGCATAAATTCCAGGCGCCCGAGCAGCTTCGACCCAAGCAGACGTTCGCCACGCCGCAGGAGACCATCGAACATTTCAAGCAGAGCCGCGAGCGCACCATCGCCTACGTGCGCGATACGCAGGACGACTTGCGCGGCCACTTCTTCGATCATCCGGTGCTGAAGACCATGGACGGCTATCAGTGGATTCTGCTGCTTTCCGCCCATAGCCGGCGCCATACGGCGCAGCTAAACGAAGTGAAGGCCAACGCGAATTTCCCCAATGAATAGAGGCAGGCGGGTCTGGAGACCCGCTGCAGGCGTGGACGCCCGCCCTACTTTCTAAGCCGTATACAGAAAGCTCTCGACCTCGTCGATGCGCTTGTCCGCGTCGCCGTAGCCAATCTCGATCAGTTCCTTGGTGTACTTCGACGTGAACAACAAATAGCTCATCAGATCGGCGCACGAAGCCGCGTCCCGCCCCAGGCTATTGATGAAGTACTGGATCAGATACGGCATGTCCTTCTGGTGCCGCTCGGCCACTTGGGACAGATTGACGGAAGGCGTGAGGGCCAGCACCTTGAGAGGACGCATCTTCTCGCACGCCTCCGTGCCCTGCTGTCCGATGTGGCCATCGCTGAGCAACTGATTCAGCCGCTCCAAATGCTCGATGTCCGTCGCCAGATGATCCAGAAACATGACATTGAAGAGCACTCCCATGATCTGCGCCAGCGAAGGATCTCTGTGATCCGTGGCTTCCTCCTGATGTTCGAGGCTTTCGCCGCGCGCGCCGATCGCCACGATCCTCTTCGCCCCCAGGCGCACCACCGGGCTGAGAGGCTGCTGCAGGCGGATGCAGCCATCGCCGAAGAAGGCCGTCCCCAGCGCCGTTTGCAGCTTCACCGGGCGGAAGACCAAAGGGATCGCCGCCGACGCGCAAATATGATCGACCGTAATCTTGGTCGCCAGCGTCACTCGCCGGCTCCTGTTCCACATCGGATGCCCTTTTTTCCCTTGAATGAACAGGTAGCTTTTCCCCGAGTTGTAGTTGGTCGCGGAAACCGCCAGGGCGTACAGAAACCCGCCTTTGATGTTGGCTTCGATGCGATCGCAATCCAGGTGCTTCTTGAGAAAATGATTCAAGGGCGCCGCATCTAACAGGGAATGGGCGTTACCGCCTCCCGCAATTCCTCCAAACGAGAGGTCCATGATCCAGGTAAGAGAATTCTGCGCCTGCGTCAGGACATCGCAGCGAAAAACGTCCGAAGGTTTGAGGTTGGACCAGAGCCGCGCCAGCGTTTCGGTGGTTGACGCGAAATCGTAGCTGCCCGCGGCCAGGGCGCCGCCATTGATCGCGCCGGCTGAAGTGCCTCCGATGATGGCGAACGGATTGCCTTGCGCGCGAATCCGCTTGATCTCTCCAATGCGCTCCAGGACGCCCGCCTGGTAGGCGCCGCGCGCCCCTCCGCCGGTCATCACCAGACCCAGCGACTTGTCCATTTCCCCGGACTCCGATCGGCCGTGCCGAACAGAAGATTATATCATTCGCGGGCTGCCATAGCAGCGATTCAGGCCTTATAGCCTTATAAAGGCGTGCGACACAAAAGTGGAGAGGCGTTAAAAACTCAAAGAAAGCCGCAAGATCCTTGCATACCCGTACTGCAGGCCGCTCGGTGAGCCACGCCGGGCGAGGGGACACGCGCTTCCCGGCCGCACACTTCGTTCGTCCGCTCAGGAAAACTCCCGTCTGGCTCGTTTTTATCGGCGTTCATCGGCGTTCATCGGCGGCCAATATGGAGTTTTCGTATTCGCGTTGGACCGGGGAAAAGCACATATGGCCGCCGATGAACGCCGATAACCCTGATCCGGCGGCTCAAGTGCGTTGCCGGAATCTCCACTTTTATGTCGCGCACCCGCCTTATAGTCCCCAAGATCCATTCGTCGCGTCCTTGCGGCCCCCAGCCCCACCAACCAGCCCCCTCTTCTGTGATACGGTAGAGTTTCGTTCCGTACTGGAGGCAAATAATGTCGATGGAGGCCCTTGGCCTGATCGAAACGAAGGGACTGACCGGCGCAATCGAAGCGGCCGACGCCATGGTAAAAACGGCCAACGTGGTCCTCACCGGCAAGGAATTCATCGGCGCCGGATACGTTGTGGTCAGCGTGCGCGGCGACGTGGGTGCCGTTAAGGCCGCCACCGACGCGGGCGCAGCCGCCGCCCGGCGCGTCGGCGAACTGGTGGCCGTGCATGTCATCCCGCGCCCGCATGAGGAGACCGAAAAGGTGCTGCCTGGCGCTGGGCCGGTCAAGAAATCTCTCGGCTGATGCTCGAAGACAAAGACCTCGTCTCCATTCAAGAGGTCCGCACCAAGGTGGAGAAGGCCTACGCCGCCTGGCAGAAGTACCGCGCGTACAACCAGGCGCAGGTGGATGCGATCGTGGAACGCATGGCCGCCGCGGGCCGCGCCAACGCCGAACGTCTGGCCGCCATGGCGGTCGAAGAAACCGGCTACGGCAACGTTAAAGACAAGATCGCCAAGAACCTGCTGAACGCGGACCTGCTGCCGCGCAAGATGCGTGGCATGCGCACCATCGGGATGCTGCGCGAGATTCCCGAAGAGCGCATCGTCGAGTATGCCGTCCCGGTGGGCGTGGTGGCCGCCATTCTGCCCACCACCAATCCCACCTCCACCGCGATTTTCAAGATTCTGATTTCGCTCAAAGCCGGCAACGCCATCGTGCTCAGCCCGCACCCGCGCGCCGTGCGCTCCACCTGCGCCACTGCCGACCTGCTGTATCGCGCTGCGCTCGAAGCCGGCGCGCCCGAAGATATCGTCCAGTGCCTGGGCTACGCCAGCCTGGACGGCACCAACGCCCTGATGCGCCATGAGCGCACCGGCGTGATTCTCTCCACCGGCGGACACGGCATCGTGCGCGCGGCCTACTCCAGCGGCAAGCCCGCTTTCGGCGTGGGGCCGGGCAACGTGCCGGTGCTGATCGAACGCACCGCAGCCATCCCCGAAGCCATCGCCAAAGTCATCGAGGGCAAGTCGTTCGACTACGGCACGGTCTGCTCCAGCGAGCAGGCCATCGTGGTGGAAGATGTGCTGAAGGACCGCGTGCTGGCCGAGTTGAAGGCCGGCAAAGCGCATTTCTGCAACGCCGAACAGAAGCAGGCACTGGCCCGCCTGCTGGTGACGCCCAACTGGACCATCAATCCCGCGTGCGTGGGACAAGCGCCCACCAAGATCGCCAACATGGCGGGGTTCACGGTTCCGCTGGAGACCTCCATTCTTGTCGTCGAATTGGATGGCGTCGGCAAGCAGCATCCGCTTTCCATGGAAAAGCTGTCGCCCGTGCTGGCAGTGTACTGGGTGAAAGATTTCGCCTCCGGGATGAACATTTGCGAGAGCCTGCTGCGCTTCGGCGGCCTGGGACACACTTGCGCGATCTACTCCACCGACGACGCGCGCATTCGCGAATACGCGCAGCGCATGCCGGCCAATCGCGTACTGGTGAATACGCCGACGCCGCAAGGTTCCACCGGCATCACCACCAATGTGTTCCCTTCCATGACGCTGGGCTGCGGCGCAGCGGCGGGCAATATCACTAGCGACAACGTGGGGCCGCAGCACCTCTTTAACATCAAGCGGCTGGCATACGCCGTGCGCACACCGGCCGAGGCGTTTGAGACTCCGGCGGGGAAGGTCCCCGCGGCCGGCACCGCCACGGACGTCGTGGATAGATTCCTGGCGCGCCGGGGCGCGAGTAGCCAGACCACCAGTGGGGCAGACGATCGTTTTGCGTCGTCTGCCGTAACTGAGCCCGAGCGGCAGACCACGAAACGCGATGCTCCGCCCCACTCTTCCTGCCCCGCCTGCGAGACACCCGCGCCAGCCCCCGCCCCCCCCAAACCGCAGATCGTGGACTTCGTCTGCGAGGAGGATGTGCGTACCGCCATCAAGCAATCCCGAAAGATTTACATCGGGCCCAAGACGATCGTGACTCCATCGGCCCGCGATTTAGCCTCACCCTCTGATATCCTGGTGTTGGCTTAAGCGCAAAGAAGGACTTATGGACCTGAATCTGGACACGTTGAAGCAGGAAATCCTCGGGTACCTCGAGCAGTCGGAATTTGCCGTCTTCCGCAGCGCTCCGGGCGGGTTGGAAGGCCTGCCTATCGTGCCCTGGGACGTGGAACGTTACCCCGATTACCAGATGTTCCTGGACACCGCGCGCAAGACCGGCGCTAAGATGATTCTGTTCGCCTCGCGCGAGTTCGACGCCCCGGAAATCGACGAGGCCGTCGAGGAACTCGACGACTGCGATTTGAGCCGCGAAGAACGCCGCGACCTGCAAGCCCGGCTGCGCGAGCTGCGCGTACACGAAGGCGTGACCTGCTCGCTGGAACTGGCCTTCGATCACCATGCACGCATGTACGTGTATGAAATCCGCCCCGACTGGTACGACGAATTCTTGAGCATCGGCGACGAAATCGCCGTGCATCTGCCAGCCAACGAAACAGAACAGGAAGACGACGGCTCCTTCGGCTATTTTTCGAATAACTGACGCGCCGCATTGCCCATGCAGGCTCGCTGGCTGATTCCCGAAGGCAACCCGCAGGAAGCCCAGGCGTTGGCCGCGGCGCTGGGCATCCGCCTGCCCGCCGCGCGCGTTCTGCTGGCCCGTGAGTTGGGCGATCCGGAAGCCGCTCGCCGTTTCCTCGATCCATCGCTCGCCGATCTGCATCCCCCCGGTGCGTTGCGCGGCATGCAAGAGGCTGTCGCGCGGCTGCGGCGGGCGATCGCCGGCGGCGAGCAAATCCTGATCTACGGCGATTACGACGTGGACGGCACCACCTCCGTGGTCATCCTGAAAAAAGCCATCGAAATGGCCGGCGGCGCGGCAGCTTTCTTCATCCCGCACCGGCTGCGCGACGGCTACGGGATGCGTACCGACGTGGTGGAAAAGGCCGCCGCCGAGGGCGTCAAGCTGATCGTCAGCGTCGACACCGGCATCCGCGCAGCGGAAGTCGTGCGGCGCGCCAACGAGCTGTCGATCGACGTGATCGTCACCGACCACCATCTGCCCGAAGCCGAACTGCCGCCGGCGCTGGCCGTGCTAAACCCCAACCGGCCGGATTGCGCTTATCCCGACAAGAACCTGTGCGGCGTCGGTGTGGCGTTCAAGCTGGTGCAGGCGCTACTCGCCTCGCTCGATTGGCCGCCGGATAAGCTGCGGCGCGTCACCGAATCGTTTCTGAAGCTGGTGGCCATCGGCACGGTCGCCGATGTCGTGCCGCTGATGGGCGAGAACCGCATCATCGTAAAGCACGGGCTGAGCGGCCTGGGCGACGTGCGCAATCCGGGGCTGCGCGCGCTGCTGGACGTGGCCGGCTTTACCGGTGGCCGCGTGCCGTCCGCCACCAGCGTGGCCTTCCGCATCGCGCCGCGCATCAACGCCGCCGGGCGCATGGATACGGCCAACGCCGTGATCGAGATGTTCCTCACCGCCGATCCCGCGCGCGCTCGTGTGCTGGCCGAACAACTGCACACGCTGAATGGCGAGCGCCGGCAGGCGGAAGCCGAAGTCACCCAGCAGATCGTGGAGGAGTGCGAGCGCGTGCCGATCGAAGATGGGCAGCGCGCGCTGGTATTCGCGGCCGACAACTGGCATCGCGGCGTGCTGGGCATCGTGGCCTCGCGCCTGGTGACGCGCTTCCACCGGCCGGTCTTCGTGCTCAGCCGCGACCCGGAAGATGGCCGGACGCAGGGTTCCGGACGCAGCATCCCGCCGTTCCATCTGCTGGAGGCGCTGGAGGCCATGCCGGAATTGTTCGAGCGCTTCGGCGGGCACCGGCAAGCCGCGGGGGTGACGCTGGCTTCCGATAAGGTCGACCAGTTCCGCGCGCGCTTCAACGAGTACGCCGCCGCGCGGCTGACGCTCGCGGATCTTGCGCCGCAGTTGGAGATCGACGCCGTGCTGGAATTGCGCGAGATCGACGACCGCAGCGTGGCGGAAGTGCTCCGCCTGGCGCCCTTCGGCTGCGGCAATCCCGCGCCGCTGTTCGCCGCGCTGGGCGCGGAGGTGGCCGGTCCGCCTGTGGTGATGAAGGAAAAGCACCTGCGCCTGATGCTGCGGCAGAACGGGCGCACCCTGATGGTGAAAGCCTGGAACTTCGTCGAACGCGTGGCGGAGTTGCAGGCCGGCGCGCGCGTGGATGTGGCCTTCACCCTCGAGGACGACGCTTACTCCGCCGCGCGCGATTTGCCGCCGTGGAGCGCCGTGCTGCGAGATGTTCGGCCGGCAACGCGTTAATCGATTAATTGACAAACCTTTTACATCTCCATGACACAAGTAACGATTGTATCTGGTTAAATGGCATCACCTGCGCGAGCGTTTCCAAACGTCCACTTACTTATAGTAACAGTCACTTCTTGTCAGACGACGTAGTGACCCGTAAACGTGACTGTCGTCACTTGAAATCAGCTTCACGTTGTACTTAAGGTCACTGTACTTGCACAGAGTTCACATGTGTTCCTACCACTGTGCGCTTATCTTGAAGACAGAGGACTCAAAAGATGATCGGTATCAATACGAAAGCTCGATTGGTTTGCATTGCAGTTGCGTTTGTGGCGGCGGTGTCCGCACAGGCCGGCGCCTGGGCTCCACCCGTGGCGCTCAGCACGGGCGGTCAGGGTTTTGAAGCAGCCGTCGCCATAGATGAAAATGGCAACTCGGTGGCGCTCTGGGATGAGATCACAACCTTGGACCAGCTCTGGTCACGCTCGAAACCGCGCGGCGGCAGTTGGGGGTCCGTGACGGAGGTCTCCCCCGCACTCCAGACAAACTCCCCTCTTCCGGTTGTGCGGATCAGCGCGGCAGGATTCGCAACAGCGGTATGGAGCGATAATAGCGGCGTCTGGACAGCCGATCGCCCGGCCGCTTCGAACTGGAATCCCGCTCAGATTCTCATCCCCGGCGCGTCCAATCCTATTTTCGTAATGAACTCGCAAGGCGCGGGGGCGATCGCCTGGACTGTGGGAAACCCCCCGGGCAGCGGCAGCTCGGTATTGGCCGTAGTGCGGCCTGCTGGGGGCGTCTGGACTTCTCAACAGACGGTCGCCAGCGGTACATTTGTTGCCGCCGATCACGCAGGGATCGGCGACAATGGTGCGGTGATCGTGACCTGGGAAACCTACAATTTGGTTTGCAAGAAACATTATTGTACGCAGAACAGCTTTGTTCTGCATGCCTCCCGGCAAAATGCGGGTACCGGCGCCTGGGTGGACTCGGGCGCGCTATTGGGGCCTGACGGCGCCACGCATGACGCGCGCGTCGCGCTGGATTTGGCCGGGGGTGCGATGCTGGTGGCTCAGAACAGTTCCGCCGCCTACAGTTCCGCCACACAGGGCGTCTCCGGCGGCGCTTGGAGCGCGCTCAAAACGATTGTGGCTCCGCAAGGCATCGTGCTCACTACCGATCTGGCGAGTGACGATGCGGGGCAGGCGACGCTGGTCTACGAGGTCATCGGTTTCTCCACTTCGCAGGTGTTCGCGGTCAGCGGCGCCATTAGCAATAACGTGTGGTCGGCGCCCGTGGTTTTGTCCGGCAGCGACACCAGTGTCGGATCGGTGTACTTTGCTGTCGCTCCGGGCGGCCCGGCACTGACCGTTTGGGTGACGGGCAGCGCGACTCCGCAGATCCATGCCGTCGTCAGAGCCACCGGTACGGGGACCTGGGGCAGCCCGGTCACTGTCTCCGGACCGGGCAGCGAACTCGCGCCGGAAGCCGCCGCAGTGAGTTCCGCGGGAAGCGCCATCGTCGTTTATTCCGCCTACGACACCGCCGGCGTGCACACTGAGTACGCGACAAGTTATACGCCTTAGACGAGGCGCTTTGGCGCGGGCCGGCGGGCCGGCGGGCCGATGCGCAAATAATTGACAAACGTCTTTTGGGCGAGAAACTACTATGTCCACAACGAGCACGCTAGCCGAACATAATGAGGATGTCATGTCGACGCGTAAAAAGCAGGGATTGACTTATGGACTGCTCTTGGGGGTGGTGTTGGCCGCCTTCGGTCCCTTGGAGATCTTGAGTTCGACGGCCTTTGCCGGTGAAAACCCCGTACCCATGATCAACCAGCCCCTGGTGCCCGACGCCATTGCGCCGGGCGGGGCGGGATTCATCCTGGTGGTGCATGGCACGGGCTTCGTCTCGGGCGCGGTGGTGAACTGGAACGACAGTTCGCTCGCGACCACTTTCGTCAAGGACTCACAGTTAACGGCCACAGTGCCGGCTTCGGACATCGCCGCGGCTAGCACAGCCTCGGTGACCGTGGTGAACCCGAGTCCAGGCGGGGGCACGTCGAATGTGATGTTCTTCGCGGTTACTCCCTCTAGTTCCTCGATCGCACTGAGTGCCCCGTCGGCCTTCGGCGCCGGGACCGACCCCGACTCGGCGGCGGTGGGAGATTTTAACGGGGACGGCAAGCTGGACCTGGCCGTAGCGAACGAGGGCAGCAATAACGTCAGCATACTCTTGGGAAAAGGCGACGGAACCTTCCAGGCTGCCGTCGACTACGGCGCCGGGTCAAATCCCAGCTCGGTGGCGGTGGGGGATTTTAGGGACGACGGCAAGCTGGACCTGGTGGTGGCGAACGATGGGAGCGATAACGTCAGCATCCTCTTGGGCAACGGCGACGGGACGTTCCAGGCCGCCGTGAACTACGGCGTGGGGTCGGCGCCGACGTCGGTGGCGGTGGGAGATTTCAACGGGGACGGTAAGCTGGACTTAGCCGTTGTGAACGAGCTCAGCAACAACTTCAGCATACTTTTGGGGAACGGCGATGGGACGTTCCAAGCTGCCGTGAACTACGGCGCCGGGTTGTCGCTGTTCTCGGTGGCGGTGGGAGATTTTAACGGGGACGGTAAGCTGGACCTGGCGGTCGCGAGTGGGGGCAGCGACTACGTCAGCGTGCTCTTGGGCAACGGCGATGGGACGTTCAAAACCGCCGTGCAGTACGTTGCCGGGCTCGAGCCCATCTCGGTGGCGGTGGCGGATTTCAACGGCGACGGCAAGCTGGACCTGGCCGTAGCGAACTATGAGAGCAATAACGTCAGCATACTCTTGGGCAAGGGCGACGGCACCTTCCAGGCTGCCGTCGACTACGGCATCGGGACCGAAAACTATCCCGCGACCCCCGGCTCGGTGGCGGTGGGAGATTTTAACGGTGACGGCAAGCTGGACCTGGTCGTCGGGGGCGTCGAGAGCGACAACGTCAGCGTCGTCAGCGTGCTCTTGGGCAACGGCGACGGCACCTTCCAGGCCGCCGTGAACTACGGCGCCGGGGCAGGGCAGACGTCGGTGGCGGTGGGAGATTTTAATGGCGACGGCAGGCTGGATCTGGCCGCCCCTGCCAGCCTCCTGCTGCAGACCCCCCTTGCTTCGCTTTCGAGCACAAGTCTGAATTTTGGCAATGAGTTGGTCGGGGCCACAAGTGCGCCGAACCAGGTGACGCTCTCCAATCCCAGCGGTCTCGCGTTGACCATTAGCAGCGTAGCGGTCACAGGAACTAACGCGGCCGATTTCAGCCAAACCAATACCTGCGGCACGGGCCTCGCAGTTGGCGCAAGCTGCACCATCACCGTAACATTCAAGCCGACCCAGACTGGGCCGCGGACTGCTTCCGTCAACATCACGGACAACGCCGCGGGAAGTCTGCAAACGATCGGCTTGAGTGGCACCGGACTCGTTTCAGGACCGAACGCTACTCCTTCACCAAGCAGCCTGACTTTTGCCACGCAGTTGGTGGGGACTTCCAGCTCAGCGCAGTTGGTCGCGCTGACCAACTATGGCAAGATGGCGCTCAGTATCGCCAGCATCGCCGCGAGCGGGGACTTCAGCCAGACGAACACTTGCGGTTCGAGCCTGGCGGCGGAAGCGAGCTGCGCCATCAGCTTGATCTTCAAACCCACGCAGAGGGGAACTCGAACGGGGACGTTGTCGATAACCGATAACGCGGCGGGCAGCCCGCAAACGGTGAGTCTGACGGGCACAGGCACGGTGGTGGAATTCAATCCGGCCAGCCTGCGCTTTGGCAGCGTGAAAAGAGGCGACTCCAAAGCGCTAACGACGACGCTGAGCAACACGGGCAACACGGCGCTCAGCATTAGCAGCATCACGATCACAGGTTCTGCTACTTTTTCCCAGACGAACACGTGCGGCGCCAGTGTTGCGGCGGGAGCATCCTGCACGATCACCGCGACCTTCAGGCCAACAGGGATTGGGAGCTTCAGCGGCGATGTCTCCATCAGTGACAGTGGCGGAGGCAGCCCGCAGCAGGTGCCCTTGTCGGGCTCGGCGTACTAGAGGTAGCTACCGTTTTTCTTCCCGCTAGAAGCTGTCGCGCTACCGATGGATGATAGAATTTAGATCGCCTTGGCCGGCGGTTGCCGGCGGTATATATTAGGGACGGGAATCTCACGAATACCCGTCCCGGAAAGATAGCTTAGGAATAGACATGAGACAATCGTTATTTATCGCTGTACTTTGTGCTGCGCCCGGACTCGGCGTTGCTCGATCCGCAGACCATACCTTTACGGGCGAGATCATGGACAGCCAGTGTGCTCAGATGGGCTCCCATGACAACATGATGAAGTCGGAAGGCGCCAAAAACGCCAAGGAGTGCGCCATCGCGTGCGTAAAGAGCGGCGGCAAGTATGCGCTTTACGACCCAGCGGGCAAGCGCGCCTATCAACTGGATAATCAGAAGAAGGCGCGGGATTATGCCGGCCAGAAAGTGACGATCACCGGGACCCTTGAATCCGGCGGTGATTCAATACACGTAACCGGCGTACAACCCGGTTCATGAGGACCGTCAACAGGCAACAACTGGCACTTACCCGTCATTTATTCCAGCCTGCAACGCCGCCGTGGGGCACAATGAGTATGCGTCAAAAAGATGCGCCTTGGAAGCGATCCTGGGCGGGACGGCGGGCTGACCCGATATCGCGACCGGCGAGCAGCCGCCGCCGCTTGTCTTCCTACGCAGCCCTTAACCCGGCGGCGGTCTGCCGGCGCGCAATGAATTGACAAACCTTTTACATCTCCATGACACAAGTAACAATTGTATCTGGTTAAATGGGACCACGGTCAAAACCGCCGGCTTCGGTGACTCTCGTCGTCTAAAATAGGCGCCTTCACGTACTTAAGTTCACTGTACTTGCAGAGAGTTCACATGTGTTCCGTTACTTGGGAAACCTACAATGCGGTTTGCCAGAAACATGGCACCCTGAACAGATTTCATCGCTTTTTCGCCTATCATTTGGGAGGAACTAAGGAGGGCACAGAATGACACACATCGATACGAAAGCGAGACTGTTTTACATTGCACTTACGTTCCTGGCGCGGGCCGCCGCACAGACGGGCGCCTGGACTCTGCCCGTGGCGCTCAGCACCGGCGGTCAGGGCTGGGAAGCAGCCGCCGCCATGGATGAGAATGGCAACTCGCTGGCTCTCTGGGATGAGCGCACCAGCGAGGATCACATCTGGGCACGCTCGAAACCAAGCCCCGGCAATTGGGGCCGCGCCGCGCAGGTTTCGCCCGGACCGCTAGGACTGCAGACCACCTTGGTTTTTCCGGCCGTGCGGATCAGCGCAGGGGGATTCGCTACAGCGGTATGGACCGATGCCGATGGCGTCTGGACGGCGGATCGCCTGTCCACCGGGAAGTGGAATCCGCCGCAGCTTCTGATCCCCGGCGTGTCAAATCCGATTTTCGTAATGAATTCGCGAGCCGATGCCGCGGTAGCCTGGACGGTGGGAGGCTCGACCGATCCCAACAGCGCGGTGATGGCCGTGGTGCGGCCCGCGGGAGGATCCTGGAGCTCTCAACAAACCGTCGCCATCGGCGTACATATTACCGCCGATCACGCAGGAATCGGCGAAAACGGTGCGGCGATCGTGACCTGGGAATCCTACCATGCAGTGTGCACGGTCGACGGGTGCGCGCTGAGCGACTTTCGTCTGTTCGCCTCCCGGCAGGATGCGGGTACCAGTGCCTGGGCAGGCTCGGGCGTGCTGTTGGGGCCCGATAACGATTCGCATGACGCGCGCGTGGCGCTGGATTCCCACGGGCGGGCGATGCTGGTGGCGCTGAGTGGTTCCGGGGCGTACACCTCCTCCACTCAGGGCAGCTCCGGTGGCGCCTGGAGCCCGTTCAACACTGTCGTGGATCCGCAGAGCATCTCGATTGTTTCCGATCTGGCGAGCGACAATGCCGGGGACGTGACGATGGTCTACGAGTCCATCGGCTTCTCCACGTCGCAGGCGCTTGCGGTCGGCGGCTCCATTAGCGGGAACGCGTGGTCGCCGCCTATGGTTCTGTCCGGCAGCGACACCAGCGTTGGCCAGATATACTTCGTTCTCGCTCCGAGTGGCGCGGCGCTGGCCGTTTGGTTGTCGAGCAGCGCGACTCCGGAGATCCATGCCGTCGTCAGGGCCGCCGCTGCCGGGATCTGGAGCAATCCGGTCACCGTCTCCGTTCCGGGGAGCAGCGAAATCGGGCCGGAAGCCGCGGCGGTGAATGCCGCGGGAGACGCGATCGTCGTTTACTCCGGCTACAACGCCGCCGATGTACACACCGAGTACGCGTCAAACTATACGCCTTAGCGCGATGTTCGGACTTCATTGCACCGCGATGGTCACCGTGTTCGATGTCACGCCGCCCATGGAAATTACAACCGGGAGGGCAGATCCCGTGGCCGACCCGGCGGGTACCTGCGCGTTCACTTGGTAGAGACCCACATAGCCGGGTGCCAGACCCGAGAATTGCACGTTAGCCGTCGCCCCGCCAATGGTCACCGTGGGTGTGGCCGACCATGCCAGCGGGTCGCTGGGAGCGGGTGAGCCGGTCGCGGGTTGATTGCCGACCGCCCCGAGGCCCGTACAGTAGATCAGCACGTAGCTACCCGCGGCCACCGGGTTTGTGGAATCCACCAGCCGATAGGATGTATCGAGGATCGCCCCCTGGCCCGAGCCTGAGGCGCTGGTGGTGAAGATTGCGGGCGCGACGGGCGCGACATTAACCGTTTGGGCGGCACTGGCGGCATTATCCAGCGTCGCGGCAAGCGTCGATGGGTTGGCTACTTCCCATGGCACCTGAAAATTGACCTGCGTACTGGAAGCGTAGAACAGAGGTGCCTGGATTCCGCCGCCGAACTGCAAGGAAAGCCCGGAAATTTCGTCAGGCAGCGGTGATTGGGCGGCAAGGAGCGGCGACGGTAGGAGGAAACTGCCGAAGGCCGAAGCGATGCTGCCGGGAGCCACTGGCCCCGTATAGCTGGCCGCATTCACCACGCCGCCGAGGTTGACCGACGGCGCCAAGCCGTTGCCTACGGTCAATGCGAACACCGTGCCCGTACTCGTTGTCTGGGTCGTGCCGTAAAGCACCCCGCTGCCGCCCACCACCACGCCGGCGCGGGGAAAGGCGCCGTCGCTGCCGCCGGTGAAGTTGTAAAGTGGGGCCTCCGACCACACGCCGTCCGGAGATGGTGGCGGGATCAGCGCAAATACGCTTCCACACCCCGTGAAGCCGCCCGTCGTACATTGGCCGGAACCACCGTACTGGGTCGTGCCATAGAGCACCCCCCCGCTACCGATCACCACACCACTTGGATACCCCCAGTTGTTGCCGCCGGTGAAATTGTAGAGTACAGCCTCAGTCCAGTCGCCGCCAGGCACGGAAGGCGGGGTCAACGAGAACACGGCCCCCTGGTATGAACTTCCCCCTTGAGTAGTGCCGTACAGCACTCCACCGTTGCCGATCGCCACGTCTGCTGTGGGGTTCTGGAGGTTACCGTTACCCGCGATGAAGCCGTAGATGGCGCTCTCAGTCCATGCGCCGCCCGGCCCCGCTGCCGGCGGAGTCAATGAGAACACCGTGCCGCAACCTTCCGGGCAGTATGGCCCACCTGTACCACTCCCGCCTATTTTCGTCGTGCCATAAAGCGTCCCATCGGCGCCGATCACCAGGCCGCTGGGGCTAGCCGAGGCGGGAAAGTAGTATGCATTGAAGGCGGTGAAATTGTAGAGCACCGACTCGGTCCATCCGTCGGACGCAACTGCAGGCGGGGCCAGAGAGAACAGCGTGCCGCCGTTCATCGTTCCGCCGCCTCCGGTTGTGCCGTAAAGCATCCCGCCGCTGCCGATCGCGAATCCCGTAGTGGGATAGAATCCGTCGGTGGAGCCGCCGCAGCCCATCGGGGTGCAAAGCGAATAAGCGTTGGTGAAACTGTGGAGAGTGGTCTCAATCCACGCGCCACCCGGAGTAGCGGGTGGGGTCAGAGAGAACACGACTCCGCAGCCGTAAGGGCGCCCTTCCCCCGTACAGTACCCGGTCCCGCCGTACTCCGCAGTGCCATAGAGCACGCCGTTATTGCCGATCGTGACCCCCGCAACCGGATAGGCCCCGTCGCTCCCGCCAGTGAATCGGTACAGCACATCTGCGGTCCATGCCCCCGGCCCAGAGGGTCCCGCTGCGGGCGGGGTCAGGGAGAAGACGGTCCCGCAGCCTCTTGCGCAGGACCCCGTTCCGCCCCCTTCGGTCGTGCCATAAAGCACTCCTCCGTTACCGACCACGACGCCCGACAGCACGCCGATCCCCGGGCTCCCGCCAGTGAAGGCGTAGAGCACGCTCTCGGTCCAGTTGCCGTTCGCGGACTGCGGCGGCGTGAGGGAGAATACAGTGCCTGCGTAAGCGGGACCGCCAGTAGCGGTGGCGCCGTAGAGCACCCCTCCGTTGCCGATCATCACTCCGGCGAAGGGTTGTGAGCCGTCGTTGCCGCCGGCAAAACTGTATAGCAGGCTCTCCGTCCAAGCTCCGCCCAACCGCGCAGGCGGCGTCAAAGAGAATACCCCGCCCGATTGCGAGGCGCCGCCGCTCGTCGCGGTACCGTAGAGTACTCCTCCGCTGCCAACCACCACACCTGAATAGAGACCGGACAGATCGATGAAGCTGCTGTAGAGCACGCTCTCCGTCCAGTTACCGGTCCCGTAGGGCGGAGTCAAGGAGAACACCGTGTTGCTCAGCGTGCCGGCGGTCGTGCCATACAGCACCCCGCCATTGCCGATCGCCACCCCCGAAACGCCGCCGGCGAAACTGTAAAGCACAGCCTGGGTCCAAGCGCCGCCGGCCCCGGCTTTGGGTGGGGTCAAGGAGAATACCATGGCGCAGCCAGATGGATCGCAGCTAGTAGAGCCGGTTTCGATGCCGCCGGTTTGCGCGCTGCCGTACAGTACCCCGCCAGATCCAACTACCACCCCAGTGGCGCCACCGTTCGGTTGGTCGAAGCCGCCCGTTAAGCTGTAGAGCACGGCTTCGCTCCAGGCGCCGCCGGCCCCGGAAGGCGCTCCTTTTGGCGGTGTCAAGGAGAATACCGTGCCGGCGTTCGCGGTTCCGCCATTGGAGGTTGTGCCGTAGAGCACCCCGCCGTTGCCGATCACTACACCTGCGTTGGGACCGCCCCCATCACTCCCACCCTGGAAGCTGTAAAGTGCGCTTTCCTTCCAGGCTCCGCCGGGAGATGCCGGTGGGGTTAGCGAGAACACCGTGCCGCACCCGTCTTCACAAATATCAGTGACAGTTCCGCCGTAGCTCGTGGTGCCATAGAGCAACCCTCCGCTGCCGATCACGACACCTGCGGGCCACTTGCCGTCCGCGCCGCCGGTGAAATTGTAGAGCACTGCCTCGGTCCAAGCACCGCCCGGAGAGGCCGGCGGGGTCAAGGAA
>Ga0182016_10000972_pt1 | contig 35246 bp, 39 predicted proteins | sample 712S2MmetaG_FD_120491 | JGI IMG/M metagenome (GOLD analysis project Ga0182016, IMG submission 120491) | Permafrost microbial communities from Stordalen Mire, Sweden - 712S2M metaG | ecosystem: Environmental > Terrestrial > Soil > Wetlands > Permafrost | place: Sweden: Stordalen | collected...
AGGAGATCATCGCGAGGATCACCGCCGTGTAATGCGCCGGGCGCGCAAAGGTTTGCGGACGACGACTGCCAGATTAGCCTGTGGCCCGATCTTGCCACGCAAATATGTCGGCGGCGCGCCACCGAACAGCTCTAGGTCCAACACGAGTCTGCGCAGGGAATCGCCTTTCGCTTATCAGGCGATAGATCATTGACCTCGATAGGCCGACCAGGCTCTCGACATCCGAAAGGCGTAGGAGACGGCGTGAGATTAGTGGGTCATCGAAGTCGCGATCAGCTGAAATCCTTTGTGAACTGGCAGACTGCACAGGGTTTACGCGACGGCTAGCGAGGCGGATGATTTCATCTCTGAGCCGGGAGATCTCGTCTACAGCCCATTGCCGCTCCTGCAGTAGCTCCCCGAGGGTGCGGTGACCGGGATCGGCCCTCATTGCGTCGAACATATCTCGTGGCATTGGGTAGGCTCTCCAAACTGTCTGGACCTCTGTATGAGGTGTTGGCAGCCGATGTTGCGACGCCAACCCTGTAGTAACTCTAGTGTGCCGGTTTTTGTGCGGAAACTGGCGCCGGCGCCGGCCGCGACCGGCCGGCACAGTCCATGATATTCAATAGCTTATCATTATTGCGCTGCACTAAAAAGAGACAAATTAGCATTCGTAATGCGCGGGTCGCAGGTTCGACTCCTGTCTCCGCAATCTTGGCACTTCCAGCAATATCCAAAGACGTCCGCAAGTTCGATGAATATCCTTAATTTATAGATACCGGCGGGACCGACTCAGTCTGCTGGAGTCGGTTCATAGATTCTCGAATTGCCGAATGCTGCGAGAAGCCAAGGGGTAAGCTCATTCATCTTGCCGACTGTCCGTTCCGCGGGCGTCAGCCCTGGACGAAAGCCGCGTGCCCGCAAAGATTCGAGAATTTCTGGCTGACGACTAATCACATACACTGGGACGTCCCACGATGCGCCGTCGCCGCTGACGTTGGCGGCTGGCTGGTGATCCCCAAGAATGATCAGCACAAAATTGTCGCCCGCACGCTCCCGCAGATAGTTCGCGATCACATCCAAAAAATATTCCACTGAACTCAGGTAACTTTTGTCCATGTGAGTCCAATCTGGTTTCTGCGCGAGCGCACGCTGCAAGGGTTCGGCGTCGTAGGGCTGGGCGGTGAGTATGCGGTGCCCGTCTGGCTGCAGCGGCGGGGTGGGCACAAAGGGCATGTGCGTAGAGACGGTGGGAAAGAACACGAACAACGGTTTGCGGGGCTGGCGCTGCAATTCCTCAGCATCGAGTACTGCCAGCGAAAACTGATCGGGTATGCGCCACCATCCGAATTCGGGACCACGATAGTCGAGGCTTTTGGCGTCGTAGATCTCGTCAAACCCGTAGAATGCGCCTTCGGGCCAGCTCTGGCGCATACCTGGCATCACATCGATGGTGCGATAGCCGTGAGCTTTGAAGACCGATACCAGGGTTGGTCGCTGCTGGGTCATCAGCAGCGCATAGCGGCTGGAATCGCGGACCTCGATGCCTGAGAGCAAGCTCACGTGCGCGAGTACCGAGCCGCCGCCGAACGTGGGCGAGCTGACATAGCCCGACACGACGCTGCGGTGGGTATCTTGCACGGCCGCGGCCAGCCTTGCTCGTACCGGCATCAGGGCCTGCACAAACTCCGGTCGATCGTATGTGACTCTGCCGTAGGATTCCATAAAGACAAGCAGCACGTCCTGGCCGGGCAGCGCAGCGAAGCTCGAGTGCAGGGGCGGCGAGGGCGGCAGGAGTTGGGTTGCACGGTTCGAAAGCGCATCAATAATCCGCACGAGCTGCTCGCTGTAGGTCTTGCTAACCGGGATCGAGAAGCGCGGTAGAGGCGGGAACCCGCCGGTGCTTTGCTGAACAAGGAAGCAACCAACGAGCACGATCCCCACAAGTCCGACACCCATTCGCGCAGCGTGATGGAAACGCAGCATGGCATCGATCTGCCCGAGCGACCAACGGGAGGCGACATACAACCCAGCGAGCACCACGAGGGCGCCAACACAGATCGTAGCCACCGACCAGAGGGAAGCCACGCGGAACAGCATGCCGGCGACGGAGGCAAGCTGGGGTACATCCCAATAGAGATTCACTTCGCGCCCGTAGAGCGCCGGCGCCGTCACGGCGCCATAGCGGCCCAATGCAAAGATGACGATGAGCCCCGACAGTACGGCGAGCAAGCGACCCGGTGTCGGTCCGAGCCAGGCATTTGAGAGTGCGAGAAGTAGCAGTAGCGCCGCCAGCTCGATCGATAGCTCGCCTCGCCAGTGGACCGCGAGTGTCGGCCATACATTGTGAAACGTGACCAAGCCGTTGAGCAGTACCACCGCGACACACACCGATGCCCAGCGGTGCCAACCACGCCGCCTTCGGATGCTGGTATCTGTGGCTAGCATTTCGAGGTCCGGGTACTGGGTAGCGAATTGCGGTAAAGCCAAAGGACCTGCTGTAGGAAGGAAAGCGTGAGCGCAGCCGACGCTGCCGCAGCAACCCTAGCGCTCAGTGCCGGGGAGACAAACGGCGCGATGGCTACGATCAGGGCGACCATTTGCACGACGGCGATGGTCTTGCGCAAGTAGCTCGGAGGAAGCGGACGTCGCAACAAAGGCACGACCGCACCGGCCGCAAGGTAAAGATAGCGCAACAGTCCTGCCCAGAGCACCCAGGCCCCGACTTTACCGAATTGCCACGCCAGTGCTGCAAGCACGGCGACCAACACTGCATCGGTCTCCATGTCGAACCGGGCGCCAAAGCCGCTGACCATTTTGCTCCGACGCGCGAGCCATCCATCGGCGCCATCGAGGAGGCAGACAACGGACGCAGCCACCATGACCATGGCTGGAACGCCGCTGACCGTTGATTCTCCGATCAGGGCGAAGAGCAACGCAACCAGAGTTCCGCGGACGAGAGTCACCTGGTTGGCGGGGCCAAGGCACGCAAAGGGATGCTGCTGCGGCAGCACCCAGAGCATCATCCCTGCACCGACACCGAAAACGAGTACGCTTTTGGCGACATACCACCCGCTCAGCTGCAGCCGGTCGGCCACGAACCAGGCAATCGCCACCATCGCCAGCCCAACCGGTAAGATGCCGGTCAACGCGCTGTGCAGGAGACTCCGGTGCTCGGGCCTGGCAATCGTTGTAGTGAGAGCCAATTTTCCGTGGATCCTCTGAGCCGGAACGATACGCTGGCATTCTGGATCACGGCGCCGGGCCGCGGCGAGCTGCGGCGCGAGGCCGTGCCGGCGCCCAGCGATGGCGAAGCGAGTGTACAGGCACTTTATAGTGGCGTCAGCCGCGGCACCGAGTCGCTCGTTTTCGGCGGCCATGTACCCCCCAGCGAGTACGAACGCATGCGTGCACCGTTCCAGACAGGACAATTCCCGGCCCCGGTCAAATACGGTTACGCGAATGTCGGTCAGGTGTTGGAAGGCCCATCCCAGTGGGTCGGCAAAATCGTCTTTTGCCTTTATCCGCATCAGCAGCGCTACATAGTGCCTTGCGATGCACTGTACCTGCTACCCGAGTTGGTTCCTCCGTCCAGGGCGGTACTGGCGGCAAATCTCGAGACTGCGCTCAACGGGGTATGGGATTCGGGCGCGGGTCCCGGCGATCGCGTGAGTGTCGTAGGCGGCGGCAGTGTCGGGTGCCTGGCGGCGTGGCTCTTAGGCCGCATGCCGGGTTGCGAGGTCGAACTGGTGGACATCAATGCACAGCGCGCCAGCATCGCCCAGGCATTGGGCGTGAAGTTCACGCTGCCCGCTAGAGCGAGGGCCGAGGCGGACGTTGTGCTGCACGCGAGCGGCTCGGCCGACGGACTCGCCGTGGCGCTGCGCATCGCCGGGTTCGAAGCCACGGTCGTCGAGCTCAGCTGGTACGGCGACCGACCCGTGACCGTCGCACTGGGCGAGTCCTTCCACTCGCGACGCCTGGTATTGAGGTCTTCCCAGGTGGGGGCGGTGGCCGAGGCGCGTCGTGCACGTTGGAGCCACCGGCGACGCATGGAGACGGCGCTGTCTTTGCTCACCGATCCGGCGCTCGACGCGCTCATCAACAGCGAAGGCTGCCTCGAGGCTCTGCCACAGACTCTGCAGCAGCTGTCGAGGCGGCCAGGGGACGTCATCATGCATCGCGTGAAATACGACTGATCAAGCCTCAGGGAGCAAAGGATGTACACGGTATGCGTACGCGATCACATCATGATCGCCCATAGCCTTCGCGGCGAGGTGTTCGGGGCCGCCCAGCGTCTGCATGGTGCAACCTACGTCGTGGATGTCGAGTTCCGACGGCGTGAACTGGATCGGGACGGCGTTGTCGTGGACATCGGATGTGCCACCGATCTGTTGCGCGAGGTGCTGACCGAGCTCAATTACCACAATCTCGACGCACTGCAGGGGTTCTCCGGACGTAACACGACCACTGAAGTCATCGCCAAGACCATCTTCGACCGCCTGGCTGCGGGAATTGGTGCGGGCCGACTGGGTGCCTCGGCGCTGCCGATTGCGAGCGTACGCGTGTGCTTGCGCGAATCTCATGTGGCGTGGGGGGCCTTCGAGGGAGAGCTCGCGGCACCGTGAGCCAACGCGCGCTGGAGTTCCTGGTACCGGGAGACCTGCGTGCGGGGACGGGCGGCTATGTGTATGACCGCCGCATCGTCGCGGGGCTGCGCGCGCTGGGCTGGCGAATCACGGTTCACACACTGGAGGCGAGCTTTCCTCATCCCAACGCCTCGGCGCTCGAGCATGCGCGCCACGTGCTCGCGAGCTTGGCCGACCAGGCACTGGTCCTCATCGATGGACTCGCGCTCAGTGCCATGCCGGAGGTGGTCCGGTCGCACTCGGCGCGCCTAGCACTGGTGGCTCTGGTGCATATGCCGCTCGGGTCCGATCGCGGGCTGCAGGCCGGCATGGCGCAAGTGCTGGAGCAGTCGGAGCGCCAGGCGCTACAGGCCGTTCGCCACATCGTAGTCACGGGCCGCTCCTCCCGCGAGACACTCAGGCGCTATGGGATTGCTCCCGAACGCATCTCTATCGTTGAGCCGGGCACCGACGAGGCGCCGGTGACGTGCCGTTTCTCCGAGGAGGCGGTCAGGCTCCTATGTGTGGCCACGCTGGGTCCCGGCAAGGGACACGAGCTGCTCATCGACGCCCTCGCACCGCTCGCCCCGATGCGCTGGCACCTTACGTGCGTTGGCAGTCTGGCGCGGTACCCGAAGACGGTCGAGCAGCTGCGCGCTCAGCTGCAGCACACGGGTCTGACCGAGCGCGTGACGCTCGTTGGTGAAGTGGATCCCGGGGAGGTCACGCGGTTCTATCAAGATGCCGATCTGTTCGTGCTGGCGACACGCTCCGAGAGCTACGGCATGGCGATCGCGGAGGCGCTGGCGCACGGCTTACCGGTCATCAGTACATGCACGGGCGCCATTCCAGATCTGGTCGGAGCCGATGCCGGACTGCTCGTTATGCCTGATCACCTGGAGGCGCTGCGGCAGGCGCTGGCGCGCGCGCTCAACGATCCGGTGCTGCGCGCCTCACTGGCGCGAGGCGCGGCGGTGGCTCGTCGCACGTTGCCACGCTGGTCAGAGGCCTGTAGCCGCATGATGCGCATCCTCGAGGAAGTCTAAGGATCGGGGGCTAACCGGTGTCGAGGCGTGACCTGCGCGGTCATAGGACCCGCTGGATTGTGGCGTACGGCGCTTTCCGACTGTCATCGGCTGAGCCATTGGGCGTTGTGCGCAGATCACAATCGTACAGAATGTCCTGACCGGATCGCAAGACGCGATAGTTGAACCGTAGACAATCCTGCAGACGCACCCGCGGCGCCAATCGTATCGCGGGGCGGCCCTCGCCGACGAGCAGCGGGGCAATGGCGACATGCAGTCGATCCAGCAGTCCTGCTTCAAGAAAGGATGAAACCGTGATGCCGCCGCCTTCTATAAAAATGCGGCAATGACCGCGCGCACGCAGTTGACGCAGTAGATCCTTCAGGTCGAGTAGATGACCGGCAGCGGCGATTTCCAGGACCTGCTCACCACGTGCACGTGCCGCGGCCGCCCCGGCGATGCCCGCTGCGCAGACTCGCAATGTCGGAGCCTCGCCATCAGTGAACACCGTGTGCGTGGCAGGCAAGCGACATGCGGGATCGAGTATGACCCGTACCGGGTTGCCGCCCGACACCAGTCGAGTGGTGAGACGCGGATTGTCAGCGGCGACGGTGCCGGCACCGACAACGACGGCGTCGCACAGGGCACGCAAGCGATGCAGATGCAAGATATTGTCCGGTCCGGTAAGCGAGCACGAATCCCCAGACGGTGTTGCGATGAAGCCGTCGAGACTCTGCCCGATGTGTCCGATCGTCATGGGTCTGGTGGCCGTGGCGCTGCTGATCGGCAGATAGAGATCGAGCAGATCACGGTGCGGCGCATTGGCAGGAAGAGTCGACTCCCAGCCGCGAGACGGGTTCCAAAGCAGCGCGGCGCCAGGGTCATGGGGCGCGAGCGGACGTAGCCGGCCAGCCGCCCCACGTGCGAATCGACCAGGACGCGTGTCGTCGAACGTTCCGATCGACTGGGCCGCCGAGTGCGCCACGGTCCAGGCGTCGAGCTCTGCGGAGTCTATATAATCTGTCATAGTCGTCTGTCCATGTGTAGCTCCATCGCGTGCTCAAGATTTCGTGTCAGTGTGATACCAGCACCAAGTCGCAGGGTCACCTGGTGCATTAGAATATAAGAGAGTTGAACTTAGCGATGGGCGCCTTGCTCCGATGAGCCCCCGATGCCGTAGACAAGAGACACTTGTCACTATACACTAGCCACGAATGATTCGCCGCATCCGGGACCGTGGGCTCGAACCGAGAGGGATGAAGCTCGTGGCCTGCCGGCGGGGCAGGTCGACAAGATCCGCCGTATTCTGGCTCGGCTCGATCAAGCCACCGCCGCGGAGCATATGGACCTGTCAGGACTGCGACTGCATCTTCTCAGGGGCGAGCTCGCGGGACACAGGAGCGTCACGGTCCAGGCCAATTGGCGGATCATCTTGCGCTTCGAAAGTGGGGACGTGACGGACGTGGATTACTTGGACTATCACTAGGATACGCACATGGCGATGCTCAACCCTCCTCCTCCCGGACTCTCGATTCGGCACGATTGTCTCGAGCCGCTGGGTCTTAACGTGACCGAGGCAGCCAAGGCGCTTGGCGTGACACGCCAGGCACTCAATAACTTGGTCAACGGCAAGAGTGGAATTTCCCCCGAGATGGCAATTCGTTTGGATAAGGCCTTTGGTGGTGGAGCGGAGACATGGCTCAGGCTGCAGATGGCCTACGATCTCGCGCAAGCACAGAAGGGGGCCGCCAAGATTACCGTCCGGCGAGTGCGTCCTAAGTCAGGCGATCAGCAAGCCAGGCGCGCTGCCTGAATCCAAAGGCGGACTGGGCGCTGTTCGGGTATCTGCAGCGCTTCGCGGCACCCAATGTGTTCAATCCGTGGTCGGACGCCGATCCGCTGGATCGCACCGACGATGCAGCAAGCCAGCGTCTGCGACGTCTTAAACAGCACCTGGCCTGTCGTCCAGCATTTGTGCTGGTTGGGGAAGCAGCCGGCTATCAGAGCTGCCGTTTCTCGGGCGTGGCCTTTACCAGCGAACGACTGCTGCTTGAAGACGGGATTCCGCGCGTGCTCTCTTCTGAGCGCATCACCGATCGAGTGCGTCCGTGGTCCGAGCCGAGCGCGACTGTGGTCTGGAGGTGCCTGCACGAATTGCGTATCGCCGATCGCACCGTGCTGTGGAATGCGTTTCCGTGGCACCCGTATCGGCCAGGCGAGCCGCATTCGAATCGTCGGCCAAGCACGGCCGAAGTCCGACAGAGCGCTCAGGTGCTGCGGTCCGTCCTGGATCGCTTCGCGGACGCCACGGTCGTCGCAGTTGGCCAGGTTGCGCGCCAGGCGCTCCAGAATGTCGTAGGCGGCAGTCCGCGCGTTGTGCGCCATCCCGCGATGGCAGGCGCACGTGAATTTCGCTTGAATCTGGCCGCTATCGTGCGCAGCCTTGGCAACCGATGATGACCTGGTCTTGCCAAGCAAGTATGTCGGCGGCGCGCCACCGAACAGCTCTGGGCCCAACACGAGTCTGCGCCGGGAATCGCCTTTCGCTTATCAGCTGATAGATCATCGATCTCGATAGGCCGACCAGGCTCTCGACATCCGACAGGCGTAAGAGACGGCGTGAGATTAGTGGGTCATCGAAGTCGCGAGCAACTGAAATCTTCTGTGAACCGCCAGACTGCACAGGGTCTACGCGACGGCTAGCGAGCCGGATGACTTCATGCCGCCGTACTTATGCCGTATTTATTGCGGCTCATGGAGATAGATGCTTGATTTGCTGGCGGGCGGTATCTGGTTCTCCAAGATCGTCGCTGGAGCGATGGGGCAAGAAGCGCAGCGCTATACTCTACACATTGGCAGGATGCTGAAGGTCGAGCACTGGGATAGGCAGCGTAGCAGGCGGTAAAAGATCGATTTCTGCTGACGGAGGATGCTCCGCGTCTCGTTGACTAAGCAACCGCACCTATTGCATATGGGGATCTATCCTTCTTGCCGATTGCGGCGACCGATGTCGGCCGCAGAGGCGCAAGCTTCGTGGCGACTGAGCGACTCTCGGCAAAAGATGTAGCAATGGTTGCTGAACGCCCGTCCGCGTTTTGGTCAATAGTTCGCGTCTCCTGCGGAAACTTCCTGGAGATGTACGACTTCATGGTCTTTGGTTATTACGCCTCTTCCATCGGCACGGCTTTCTTTCCGACCGGAAACCCTTTCGTGTCTTTGATGCTGTCCCTGATGACCTTTGGGGCAGGGTTTCTGATGCGCCCGCTGGGCGCCGTTGTCCTTGGGGCCTACGCCGATCGGCATGGGCGCCGCGCTGGATTGCTTCTGACGTTGAGCCTAATGTCGATCGGTATCCTCTCCATCGCGTGTATGCCCGGATACGCGACCATTGGTCTGCTAGCCCCGTTGCTCGTGTTGACCGGTCGCCTACTTCAGGGGTTTTCCGCTGGCATGGAACTGGGAGGCGTATCGGTTTATTTGTCGGAGATCGCGACGCTTGGGCACAAGGGCTTTTATGTCAGCTGGCAATCGGGCAGCCAACAGGTGGCCGTCGTGGTCGCGGCGCTGATGGGAGTCGTGCTGAGTTCGACGCTCCCGCCCGAGAAGATGATCCTATGGGGCTGGCGAGTTCCCTTGTTGCTCGGATGCGCAATCATTCCGTTGCTCTTCTGGCTCAGACGGTCACTGCAGGAGACAGATGAGTTCATCGCCCGTAAACATCGACCCAGGGGGCAGGACGTTGTTCGTCTGCTCTCGGCAAACTGGAAAATCGTGCTCATCGGGACCCTGCTGGTTACGATGACCACGGTGTCGTTTTACATGATCACAGCTTATACGCCCACCTTCGGAACATCGGTGCTGCATCTCACCGCAATGGATAGTCTCGTCGTCACGCTGTGCGTGGGCGCATCCAATCTCCTCTGGCTCCCGGTCATGGGCGCTTTCTCCGATAGAATAGGGCGCCGGCCCTTACTCTTTGCCTGCACAATATTGATGTTGGTGACGGCCTATCCCCTGATGATATGGCTCGTTCATGCGCCTTCTTTCTCTAGACTTTTGGTCGCCGAGCTTTGGCTGTCGTTCATTTACGGCAGCTACAACGGCGCTATGGTCGTTTATCTAACTGAGATCATGCCAGCCGACGTACGGACCACGGCTTTTGCCCTTGCATATAGCCTAGCCACGGCCATCTTCGGCGGGTTTACTCCGGCGATTAGCACCTTTCTGATTCATATTACTCAGAACCATGCCGTTCCTGGACTGTGGTTGTCCTGCGCGGCGGCGTGCGGCCTTATTGCGACGCTTTGCGCTAAACCTCACAACGACTCTGGAGGCCGCGCTTCGTAACTATGTCCGCCTGGATCTTCGAACAAGTTGTCACGCCCATGCAGGTGCTTTTCATTGCTTCTTTAAGTCAAGAGGAAGCCCGCGAGCTGCTGGATTCCCTCGACGCTTCGACCCTCGTGGGGTTACGCGATCGTGCCCTAATCGCCACCATGATCTACACCTTTGGACGCGTCGGGGCGGTGATCAAGATGCGGGTCGAGGACTACTACACCCAGGGTCGTCGGGGCTGCGTGCGATTGCATGAGAAAGGTGGAAAGCGTCATGAAATGCCCTGCAACCACAATCTCGAGGCGTATCTGGATGCCTACATCAATGCTGCGGGTCTGGCCGGCGACCTGAAGGGGCTACCTGTTCCGGACTGTACGCGGTCGTGGCCGAGCGCTCACGACGAATCCCCTCGCCCAGGCGGACGTCTATCGGATGATTCGTCGTCGGGCATTCAAGGCGGGAATCAAGACCAGGATCGGCAATCACACATTCCGGGCGACGGGGATTACACAGTACCTGCGCAACGACGGCCGGCGCGAGCTCGCGCAACAGATGGCGGCGCATGAGTCGCCGCGCACGACGGCGCTATATGATCGGCGGGATGATGAGGTGGCGGTGGATGAGGTGGAGAGGATCCTAATCTGAGGAGCGCCCTGCTCTTTGCGCATGCTGCGAGATTCAGGTACGTCTTATCGGAGGAACCGCAAACCAGGTCAAGACGACAAATATCGCGAAAGCGATGTAAGCCGCTGTGAAGACCCAGGTGGGAAGTTGGTAAAACATTATCCGATGTACCCAGCGTTCTATGAAGCCGGATCCGGAACTCTCTCCGCGGACCCGGTCCTCCCACACCGTCAAGGGGCAGATTATTCCGGCAACAGACTCGGCTGCCACGAGAACAATTGCGCCGACATGTACCACACGCCAGCGTCGGTCCCGCACCCAGGACCACTTTAGAGCGGCGCCTATATAGATGAGCGGCACTGTCGCCGTAATGAACAACACAATGGCGACGTGGATGATTAGGATCGCATTGGCCGCCATAGCGCGTCACCCTGTATTCGTGAAATTATAGAGGAGAAGACACGATTCGCGATTTAAAGCACGTTAAGGACCCGGTTGTCTGCCATTCACGCGAAGACTTTCCATTTTAGTGCTATGAAGATGGCGAACGCGGCGGCGATGGATGTTCCTAATGCAATGGCTACTAACTGCGGGCGTGAGTCAATTGGATAGAGACCCGTGACTACCATAGAGATACATCCAATGATGACCACAATGAGAAGCAAAAGTGCCAGAGCGACCGCCCGCTTATTCATGGTAAAAAATAACGCCCCTTTTCCGTTAGATACGCATAGCCTTGGTGCATCCCACCGCTCAGAGCTCAGGACGGCAGGTTTGGCAGAAAAAGAAAGCGATCCCCTATAATGGACTGCGAACTCTAATCCCGGATAGGACTAAAAAGGGGTTTCAGGTCGGGTTGAGTATGCCTGAGATGCATGGCAAGTATTGGCTCGGCGCCGCTGCTGCAAGTCTGCTTACTGCAGGCTCCCGCGCCGCGGGCGTCGACGCGCCGCAGAGCTTTTCACCCGAAGCCTGGCAGCGCACCGCCCACTCATCAGCGGGCGACTGGTCACGCGAGGCGATGATCCACCAGTTTGATATGACCCGAGCGCTCAGGGGTACGCCGCGCGCACAGATCCTCGCGCTGCTGGGGCCGCCGGGCTACGCGACCGAGCAGTTTGGCCTGGGCAGCGGACTACAGGTGCGCTTCGATATCTATCGGCTCTCGGCCGATGCCGATCGTTCCTACGTACTCAGCTACGACGCGCAAGGCAAGCTTGTCCGGGCAGTCATCGACGACACGGTCTGTGCCTGTCCACTGTGCAGCGAAGCAGCGCCACTCTCTAGCGCGGCGCACCTCCGCGATCAGCTGGTGGAAACCGGCTGGGCCCAAGCAGGTAAGCAGCTGAGCGTGCTCGAGTTCGAATCGCTGCTGGGCGGCCCGGGAATGCGCATCACTACCACCGACAGCGCCGGCGGCCAGCGCTGGACCCACTACTCTGATGTATGGCGCATCACTGCAAAAGTACCGTTGTTTCTGCTCGCGGAGGGTGCGCGTCCGACCCGGGACTGGAACGATGCGGCCTTCGGCGAGGCACGCGTGTTTTCCTATACCTTCGTTACGCTGATGCCTCACTGTCTGGCGCCGAACGAGCGTCGTCACGCGGAGAAATGACTCGCTGAGCTATCGGGGTGACCTCAAGTAAAGGCATGTTCCGGGTGTAACGCTGGGCGAAGAAAAGGTAGATCATGTCAGGGGACGAATCCAAAGCTCGAAAGGCGGTTTGATCAGCTGTATCGGAAGAGGCCGTAGGGTTTGGGTGATAGGCTCTCAATGGGGATCTGAACCGCTTGGAGTGACATGAATCGGTTGCTCATTGCCCTTGGGACTGTCTTTAATAGGCGCCGGCCTACTCTGGCCGTGGCTCAAACGAATGCATTTGTTCCATCTTCCTGGGGACATCATCATCGAGCGGCCGGGATTCAAGTTCATGTTCCCGATTACGACCATGCTGATTGTGATCCCGGTTCCGTCGGTGATCGCCTGGTTGATGCGGCGCTAGTCCATTGCGCAGGTAAGATCGGTGGGGACAAGCATGCAGACAACCTGGCACCTCTGACATGAATCATCGTGGCGCAGCTTCAGTGCGGAGCGTGTTTGTTCTTGCGTGTTGTAGCTTGGCGGCCTGCGGTAGCGGCCCAGTGGGGACGGGCTCTTCTGGAGCAGCCGCAATCTACGCCGTTGTCCCATCAAGGATCTCGGATGCTGACTATCGCCTAAAGATGACGACATGCCATGTAGAAATGGACGTGAACCCTGCAATTGGCGCTCGGGTCTCAGCGCTAAGGATAGGGGGCACAGATGTGATTAAGCCCTACGGTTGCGCTACCGGCGCGTACGATGGCACCGCAGCGTGCAATAACTCTGGTTCCACGTTCTGGACGAGTCCACAGAATGCGTGGCCTTCGGGGTCATGGCCACCGGTTACGTCTGTTGATGGCGCTGCCTATACGCCGAGCATCAGCGGCGCTCATCTGGTCCTGAGGGGCAGTGAGAATGCGGCCTTGGGCGCGAGCGTCGACAAGGATTTCTCAGCGGATGACAAAACCTGTTCAATCGCGCTGCGCTACACCATAAAAGCTTCCAAGCCGATTGCGGCCGCGCCCTGGGAAATTACCCGTGTACCTCGCGGCGGAATCGCATTCTTCCCGGAGGGCGAGCGCGCAAGGCTGGCGGCTGGACCCTTAAGCCCATATACCACGACCACGACCACAACCACCCTCAGCGTAATCTGGGTGAACGACTCCACCAAAGCGGCTCCCGTGCCCGCCGGCGGAGCCAAACTGATTGCAGATGGGGCAGGGGGCTGGCTCGCCTATGCCTTGCACGACGTCCTTTTCATAAAGAGATTCGTTGACGTACCGGCAGCGTCGTTTGCTCCGAAGGAAGGCGACATCGAGATTTATCCTGGCAGTGACTATTTGGAACTCGAAGTTCAGGGCGCTTACACCCAGCTCAATGGAGGGGATTCGATTCCCTGGACGGTACAGTGGCGCGCCGTTGCGATTCCGAGCACGGTTTCTGTCACCGCGGGCAGCGCGACGCTGCTCGCATTCGCACAACAGCAAGCCGGAATGTAGGTCGCCACTTCGTTCCGCTGGTCGCAATGGGTTCTGGTGTCATAGCGGGAAGGCATGCCGCAGCAACTACTGGACAAGTGCGACGTCGCCGCCGAAGGACTGGACTGTCGAACGGAAGCGGGAATACTTTGAATGGGCGAAGAAAGTGATAGACCAGCTGAGGGGCACCAATTCGAAGCTCGAGAGGCGGTTTGATGGGGCTATATCGGCAGAAGCCATGATCGATGCATGGCAGCAAATCATATGCTAAGTACAACGAAGATCGGTCATTGGGTATCCGCTGGAAGGGCGAGGCGGGGAGTCATGTTGATTGGCAGGACTGGCTACTGCGCGGACTTCATCATCTACGCGGTGCTCCTGTTCGCATTGGTCGCGTTTACGCCGAGAGGGAGTCAGTCGGATCGGTTGATCTGGCTGGGCGCGGCGATTGCGGGTACTGGCAGTTGGACGCTTGTCGAATACCTTATGCATCGCTTCGTGTTTCATCGAATGCCCCTGATCGCCGATCTGCACCATGCCCACCATGCGGCACCGCGTGCCTACCTCGCCACCCCGACGTGGCTAACTTTGCCGATTCTGGGCGGACTATTCTTCCTGCCGATTTGGCGCCTGTTTACACTCAACATCGCGTTCGGAGCGCTCAGTGGGCTGATCATCGGCTGGCTTTGGTACGGGATTGTCCACCATGTCATTCATCACCGCCGTCCGCGCCGGTTGGCAATCGCCCTGAAGGCAGCGTCGCATCGACATCTGCGTCATCATTTCGCCTACGGATCCGGCAATTTTGGTGTGACGACGCCAATGTGGGACCACGTGTTCGGTACCAACATTTCATCACGGGAGCGAGCAAAGGACATTGCCCTATAACGACCAGAGCAAATCGCTTGCGATGAGCTACATCCCGCAACGATTCTCTAATGCCGCCGTACTTATGCCGTATTTATTGCGGCTTATGGAGATAGATGCTTGATTTGCTGGCGGGCGGTATCTGGTTCTCCAAGATCGTCGCTGGAGCGATGGGGCAAGAAGCGCAGCGGGAGCTATGCTCTACACATTGGCAGGGTACTGAAGGTTAAGCACTGGGGTAGGGTGAAGCAGTGGCCGAGGTAACGGATTGTTCTAGGCCGGAAGATCTTCCGATGGAGTCTCACAACGCGTAAACCCAAGGAGTGACAGATGATTGCCGTTATTATGCTGTTTGGGCGTTCGCTGCCGGCGCCTTGATCCCTCTGATGGCAATTCTGAACGCCGGACTCGCGCGTACAGTAGGAGGTCACGTACAGGCGACCGTTATACTGTTTGCGACTGGGTTGATTGCGTCGCTGCTGCTGGCGGTGACAATGGCAGTTCGAGTCCCGGATCTTCATGCACTGGTTCGCGTGGCGCCTCATCAATATGCGGGTGGTGTCATCGTAGGGTTCTATATCCTAAGCATCACGTTTCTTGCACCGCGATTTGGCGTTGGCAATGCAATTCTGTTCGCCGTGACAGCGCAGCTGATTACGTCCGCGTTGATCGATCATTTTGCGCTGGCGGGAGCAGCCCTGCGACCGTTGACGACAATGCGATCGGTGGGGCTGTTAATAGTAATTACCGGTGTAGTGATTACGCAGATCAGTGATCGGCAGCTCGGCGGCCGCGGAGGCGAGCAGTGACGGTCCGGATCGACCGAGCGGTACGCAATCCTTGGAGAACGAAGAAGCGCAACGGGAGCAAACGCTCTACACATTGGCATATCGAAGGTCGAACATTGGGACAGGGCGAAGAAGCGGCAGAAGTGAATCTATACGAGCATCGTCGGGAGGCCATGACCAAGGGGGCGAAGGTCGATGCTAAGAACGCGAAGTGTTTGGAGCCCGATCAATCGGAAGGATGATGGCCTTAGAATTCTGGTAACCCGCTTCGTGGCCGCGGCCTGCCGGCATAGCGCTATGACGTCTGGTTGTGAGATACCATACGTCCTTCAGCCGTGTAAGGTGACTGATTCGTCCCCTCGAATCTCCCAATCAGTTTGCCATGAGCGCCAGATTACTTATCATCGCACTGGATGCCACCGATCTGCGCCTGCTCCAGCGCCACATCGGCGCGGGGCGGCTTCCGGTGATTGCCGCATTACGAACTTATGGACGCTTCAAGACGTTGTCGGCAAGCGCGTGCGCGACGGACGCCGCGCTGTGGGCATCTTTCCACTACGGCACCGAAATCGGCGAACACGGGCGCTACCATGACTATCTGAGACTCCAGGACGGGCGGCACGGACTGGCGGTTCAAAACGAGCAGCAACGCGACGCAATCTGGGATGAGCTGTCGCATCGTGGCATGCGGGTCGCAGTCTTCGATTTGCCGAAGAGCCGGGCTCCCGCACCAATCAACGGTCTCCACCTCACTGATTGGCTAGTTCATGGCCGCACGTTTTCCCGCCCGTTGAGTTACCCGGTCGAGTTGGCGGAAGAGGTGCTTAACCGATTCGGCGAAGCGCCGCACAGTCGTTGTGATCGAATCTGTGAGGAGCTGACCGATCCTCAAATCTCGCAGGTATGCGCTCATCTGCGGCAGTCGGTTTCCATGAAACGACTTGCCGCCCTGTCTTATCTGGCACGTGAGCCATGGGACTGCTTCGCTGTCAGTTTCATGGAGATCCATTGCTGCAGTCACGGTTTCTGGAATCTGATTGACCCAGGTCACCCGGCCCACGATCCTGCGAGAAGCTCGCGCCTCGGCGATCCCTCAGTCGAGATTTTCCAGGACATTGATCGCGCGCTCGGCGATCTTGTCACTGCCGCGGGCCAGAATTCCGAAGTGATCGTATTTTCCACGTCGGATTTTCAGGCGAATGGAACAGTAAACCATCTGCTGCCTCAAATCGTCCTGCAGCTGAACAAATTTATTTGGAACCACGGCGCCGCATCGTTACTGCCCAGATCGAACTGGGGTGTGAAAATGTTGCCGTACAATGAGAACGCCTGCGCGCTGCGTTTATCCTGTATACCACGTATATCACGCGCATACGAGGCACCACCAGACGGCAGCCGCGCAACAACGATTAAGGAGCTGGAGGACATCTTGCGAAAAATCTCCGATCCCGCCACAGGCGAGACAATATTTGAGGCGTTTCACCGACCGTCGAGTGACTATGCGGGAGTAAGATCCCACTGCCTTCCCGATATGTTGCTGGTTCCAAGGGCTGGCGTGTTTCCGCAAATGGTGGTATCCCCGGAACTTGGTTGTATCAGGGGTGAGGTGCCCAGCTGGAGGCTCGGCAACCATCGCGACGGTGGCTTCGTGATCGCGCGCGGCGCCGCAGTCGAAGCAATGATTGGTGGAGTCGATTCGCTCGCGCAACTAAGCCGGGGTGTAAGCAACGCGCTGTTGACCCGACCCCTATTGACATAAGTCGGGAGCAATCGATGAGCGTCAGGCTGAACCTTTTTCTCAAGGGTAATCTTGATGTGTGCGATACCCTGTTCGGCCAGCGCCTGACAGGCAGGATGGGTTGGAATGGTATCAATGAGGTATTGCGGGCAGTCGACCGCGCTGTCACGGTGCGCGTACGACACGAACCGAGTATCGGCTTCGCGGCGCACGCGGCCGCAAACGCGGTGGTGCCGCGCGAGCTGTCCGATCGCTCCGCGCTACTTGGACCGTTCACTCCCGCGCTGCAGTTCAGTGATTCGGCGTTCACGTGGCCGCACGCGGCCCTGGTGATGTCGGTGCAGGCGGATTTATGCGTTCCGCTGCTTCGTCATCGCACGCTGGACTATCTGATGCATCCGTACGATCTGAGGTGCTGGCCGGCGGCGGATCTGGACTGGCTCAAGTTGCATTTCGTCCCCGAACCGGCACCGGGCGCCGAACGCAGCATGCAGGATCTTGCCCAGGTGATTGATCGCTACCGCCGCACGAGCGAAGCGCCGATCCTGGTGTTCAATATGTCCAGCGTGGTGCCGGGTGAGACGATTCATAGCTATCGGGGCGCAGCCGATGCGACGTCCCAGCGGATCCGACGCTTCAATTGCGCGCTAGTGGACGCTTCTGCCGAATTAGGCTTTTCAATTGTCGACGTTGATAGGATCATTGCGGAACACGGAGCCCGCCAGCTCAAGTTTGACCCGATTCACTTCAATGCCGAAGGGTGTCGCCTGGTGTGCGAAGACGTGGTCAGGATTCTCGATGATTATGGTGTGCTCGCCGAAGGGCAGGACTCGTGAAGGTCAGCGTCGTCATTCGCACTCATGACGAGGCGCCGCGTCTGCGTCTGACGCTGGCATCTCTCAAACGGCAGGACCACCTGTCGGAAGTGGTCGTCGTCGACGACGGTTCCACCGACACCACCGCGGATGTAATCGATGAGGCCTCGTCGTTTCTTCCAATTGTTCGGCTGCGTCACGGCACAGCGAAGGGGCGCTCGGCGGCGTCCAACGCCGGCGCCCACGCTGCGTGCGGCGACATCCTCATCATGCTTGACGGCGACATGCCGGTGGCTCCGGGATTTGTCGCCGCGCACGCGACTGCGCACGAGCGCGGCGGCGTCATCGGTCGCGGAGCGTGTTTCAATTTACGCTGCACCCGATTCGTATACGACCCCGAACGGGTGATAGCGTTTCCTCATTGCGAGGAGCGGCTGCTAGGCGTGAGCAATGCGGAACGGGAACGCATGAGGGTGACACGCGCGGATATCGAGGATAACTTCGCCTCGATTGAGAGGCGCGCGCAACCCGGCATCTATCCCGGGTTCGGTCCTTGCCGGCTGGCCGAGATTGAAATGCATGCCCTGCGGGAGCACCCGGAGTGTGACGTGCTATGGGCAGCGGCCACCGGCAGCAATCAGTCTGTGCGCCGTGATTTGTTTCTCGCGGCCGGCGGATTTCACGAGCAGATGACCATCAACGAACATAGGGAGCTTGCGCTGCGCCTGACGAGGCTCGGAGGCGTTATGCGTCCTGTCGAACAGGCTCGCTGTTACCATTTGACGCACCGGTCCGGATGGCGCAGTCCGTTTGAGGATACGCAGTGGGAAACACTGTTCTGGGAACGGCACCCGCTTCCGGAGGTCGCGCTGATGCCAGTGCTGTGGGCCAGCCTGTCCGATCATCCTTCGATACCCTCCGAGCACAAGATCCTGTCTCTACCGGCGCTGGCCGCCGCCGCCCATCGCACGCGCCATGTCACCGCCCGATCTGCCGCTGAATTCCGTGCGTCCTTAGGGCTGCGGGAATCATTCGCATGACCGCCAGTGTCGGGAGCGCACGTCTTGCTGTGCGCTGCGCGCCCACAGAGCGTGCGCTGTGGCAGGCAGTGACCTCACGCCTGAATGAGGGATTGGGCGGCGCCCGTTCGTTTCAATCCGTGTGGCGGGATGATCTTTGCCCGGCCGCGGATGACGGCTGCGATGTTCTGTGTTTGTCGATGTTGCCCGATCTATCTCGACCCCGCAGCGACTGGCCGGCCATCGAGGCACAGTGGCGCCTGGATGCCGCGGCGCTGCGTGACCGTGAGCTGGAACGCGGCGCCACGGTGTTCATCGTCACTCTATTTCGCTACACCACGGGCGAAGACGATGCGCTGCTGCCCATGCTGCGCAGGCTCAACCTGCTGGCCGCGCGCCTGTCGCAGGAGTTCGGGCTGTTCGTGATCGATATCGATCGGATATTTGCCCACGCGGGAGGCATGGAGCTGCGTGCCGATGTGCGGCTTGCCTCCGCTGAAGCACGGCGCTCGGCGGCTGACCTGATCGTGGGCAGCCTGCTGAGCGTTGGCATCGATCATGTTGCTGAGCCAGCGGCGATCCAGGCTGCGCGCAGCTGGCATGAATCGCACTGCGTGGTCGGATCAGCGGGCCATTCCACCGCAGCCAGTTCGGGACAAATGAAGCGCAGCTATGTGAGAGGTCGCACCCAGACATCTTTGACCCAGTCGCACGACGTTTACGGAGGCATACGCAGCGTACTGCGGGATCTTTGCGCTGCGCGACTCGGTCTCAGGTGGCGGATGCCGTTGCTGTTCGCGCTGTGGCGGATGGCCTCCGGCCGAGTGATCGGTGGGATCGGCAGGCAACGCATATGACCGCGAGCAGCGACATCGATGCGCTGGCAGCGATGATACTCGCTCGCGAACTGGAGTCGGCGCTGTCGAAGCGGGCGGATTGCGGGTTTCAATTGCTCTCCAGCGGCCAGGAGGCCGTGGCGGTGGGGGTGGCCGCTGCGCTGCTGGCGCACGATCAGTTGTTGTGCAGCGGCCGCTCGATTGCGCCCGCACTGGCGCGAGGTCTGGACCCCGGGAGGGTCATGGCCGAGTTAATCGGGCGGGCATCGGGTCCTTGTTTAGGGCGTGGCGGACGCGGTCATTTGTCGCAACCCTCCGCGGGTTTCTTCGGTGCACATGCCGTCGTCGCCGGGAACCTCAGCATTGCCGCCGGGGTCGCCTTGGCACTGCAGGCTCGGCGCGATCGAAGCATTGCCGTTTGCATGTTCGGTGACGGGGCTTGCGGTGCAGGCGCGCTGCACGAAACCATGAATATTGCAGCGCTGTGGCAACTGCCACTGCTGCTGGTGTGTGACAATAATCTGTACTCCGTCTCCACACCACGGGCAGCGGCCCTGGCCCCGCAGCGATTGTCGGATCTTGCGGCTCCCTTCGGTATCGAGGCCTGCACGGTCGATGGCATGGATGTGCGCGTGGTACGCGAAGCCGCGGTCGAATTGACCGACTATGTTCGTAACGGTGGTGGCCCTGCGTTCCTGGAATGTATATCGCGCCGGTACGCTTCGCATTCGACTTCGGCGCGAGAGACGCGGGGACAGCAGGAACTGGCGGCGGATCGAGAACTGGATCCAATCACTCGGCTCGAGAATGCCTTGCTGTCGGAGGGCGCGTTGAGCGCGCAAACCGCGCAGGCGCTGCGCGAGCAGGTACGGGCCAAGGTAGCGGCTGCCTGTGCCTTTGCCGATCTGTCCCCGTTACCTGTGCCAGAGGAAGCATTCGCTGATGTCGTCTGAGCCCGTGCGCACACGCAGGGTGTTCTTTCGCGAAGCGATCTGTCGAGCCGTTGGCGAGACGCTCGACGCCGAACCCAACGCCATTGTCATGGGCCAGGATGTGGGAGCGTTCGGGGGATCCTATAAGGAGTTTTACGGGCTGTTCGAACGCTTTGGTCCCGCGCGGGTGCGCGATACGCCGGTCGCCGAGGCGGCTATGGTGGGACTGGGTGTTGGCGCGGCCGCCGCGGGCCTGCGCACTCTGGTGAGCATTACCTACATGGACTTCGTGCTGCTCGCCCTGGATCCGCTGGTCAATTACGCTGCCAAGGCGCGATTCAAGACAGGCGGGCAGATTCGGGTTCCCATGGTGGTCAAATTGACGGCGGGCGCCAAGGGGCAGGGCGTTGCCCACTCTCAATCGCTGGAGTCGTGGCTCATGTCGGTGCCAGGGCTTCGTGTGGTCGCACCGTCCAACGTCGCGGACGCTTACGGCTTGATGCGATCCGCGCTTCAGGCCGATGGACCCGTGGTCTATGTCGATCACAAGCGACTCTTCCCGACGTCGGGCCCGCTGAATGCTTCGGCGCATGAGGTGCCCTTCGGCCTGGCGGCTGTCTCCCGTCCGGGCAGGCATGCGACCATTGTGACTCACTCCTATATGGTCTGCGTGGCGCTGGCTGCCTGCGATGAGCTTGCGGTCAGTGGCATCGACTGCGAGGTGATCGACCTGCGCAGCCTCGCACCATTGGACCTGGCAACCGTCTGCACATCGGTGTCAAAAACCGGTGCGCTTCTCACGCTTGAGGAGGGGCAGGTGGTGTGCGGGATCGGTGCCGAGATCGCCTATCAGGCGCAGGCGAGGCTGGGACCCGTCAGAGTATCGCGACTGGGAGCAATGCCAGCGCCTGTTTCGTCGAATCCAGTGCTGGAGGCCGCCAGTCTGCCGGATGCCGGGCGCGTCGCCGATGCGGTTCGTCGTCTACTCATGGAAGGATAACGATGCTTTATAAACTGCTCTTGCCGGGCCCAATTGTTGATCTGTCAGAAGTGCGCGTGCTGGAGTGGCATGGATCGCCAGGAACACAATTCAATCCCGGCGATCTCGTGCTTGAACTCGATACGCACAAGGCCGTCGTGGAAATGCGCGCGAGCTCGAAAACAGTATTGCGCAAGATTCTGATAGAACCCGGGGAGTGGCAGCGAGTCGGCGAACCTCTGGCCATTGTCAGCGACAGCGCTGATGAGCCACTGCCCGAGCGCGCCGAGGATCTCGCTCAGGCGAGCGTCATCTATGAAATGGTTTGAGCGCGCGGGAGGGCGAAAAATTCACGCTGTTCGAGGATATGAAGGATTTCCCCGCGTACTTCGTCCTGCATAGGGCCACTTTGATGCACGCCGTCTGGCAAGTGTGCCGCGGCACCCAGACCGGCCGCGATCGAATCCACATCGACGATCGCGATATCTGTCTCCTCAGCGAGATCATGCAGCATGAGATTGAGCTCTTTCGCTCGCACGCTGGGGAGTTCGTCGCCGAGCGCCTGGGAGAACGGAGCGTAAGTGAAGATGCTCTCGCCTCCGGAGGTAGACAACGCGTTCATGATCAGGACATGTCTGACGCCCCGCTCGGCCAGTAGTTTGCGCAACTCTCTAAGATCAGTCTGAATGTCGTCTATCGTGCGCGACAGGGGCTCAAAATTGACGTTGAGCCAGTTGCGGATCGCCTGCCCGGTTGTATCCACTCGGAAGCGGTGCCAGTAGGCTCGGTAGCCCAATTTTCTGTGGCGAAGAACGACCTTCGGCTCCGCATTCACTGAAAGCACCACCGCATCGACCGCGACGGGGGGCGATAGGCCCTGCCTGGTGAGCAAATCGTACCGCTCGCTCAGCGGGCAGCGCGTCAGCGCGCTCAGTGCACTGCCGGCGTAATGCCAGTCGGCCGGACCAGGTGTGACGGGACCACTGAGAACGGCCTGTGTCATGTCAGCAGCTAGCAGCGCGTTCGTCGCAGCCGTGCGTCGCATGCGGTCCGCCAGGACCGCTGCCGCCGGAACCAGATTCTCATCACCCACATGGATAACATGCAATGAGCCCGGACTTGCGGCCAGAAGTTCAGAGAAATCGTGTTGCTCGCCAAGAAAGATGCCGTTCTGTTCGCAAGTGCCAAGGCTGACCAAGGTTCCATGGCCTGAACGTTCGCCGTGCCATGCTCGCCTGATCCTGCGCCAGCCGGTGAGTCGCCCGGATCGGTCTTCCGCCAGTTCAGTCATCCGCTCTCCGGCCGAGAAGATCAACTGCCACCGCGACTGATTGCCAGCGCCGGAGGTGATATCCAGCGACCCCGGGATGAAACGCTCGCTCCAATGCTGATATCGATCAAGTTGATCGAGCCAACCTCCGCGTGATGCGTCGGGTAACTGGTGCAGAGTGCCTGGCATCGGCGCCGCGAGTGTGACCTGAAGATCTGTTTGTTCGCGAGGAAACGGAGCCGTTGAGCGGATCTTGCCGTCCGACGATCGAAGCCCGATGTTGCAAAAGGCGATCGGCTCACCTGCGCGGCACACATGTCTGTCCGACACCAACCAACGCAGCCCCGAGCGATAGATCACAAAGTTATCGCACGTCAATGGTCCCAACGTAAGATCGAGCATTGTCACCAGGGCTGCCATTGCCGCGTGACGCCGACGACGGTCGTGCGCAATGCCCTAGGGGCGCAATTCTCCAAGGCTTCGTCGGATGTCTTGCTGAATGTTGCTACCAGCGCGCCGACGGCAATCTTGTCGCCCGCCGCGATTGCGACGTGCCGGAGCCACGCCACCTCAGCCGCGCAGAGTCGATAGTAGGAGACGGGAGGACAATCATGCGGAAATTGATCGCTCAGATCTACCGTCAACTCCAGGATCGCTTGCCCGACCGCGATCTTCTTGTCGGGGCGTACGAGTATCGAGTCGACGCGGGCATGGGCCATGTGCGGATTGATCAACGGCAATGAGAGCTCAAGCAACATCAGGGTCCTTCGCGGCACAAAATCAGGGTTTTCATCGCCCCGCGTACCTGGTTTAAGTTATCACCTTACTGAATCCGGTACCATGTACCTCCTGGCATAATCGCCCGAGCTTCCTGAATGATTCACGGCCTTCCTGCGGTCACGGGGATGCGTACCGCGACCGTCGCAACAGCCCTGGAATATCTCGCGTGGGTGAGCAACCGCGTGGACACGGCCTATGAGGCGTCGGGTGACCTGCTCGCGCAGATGCGTGTGGTGCTGGATCGATTCGTTCGCGCCGGACTGCCTTACGATACTGGGCCGGACGGCCGCCCCCGATTCGATCTTGTCGAACTGCGAAACTTCGTCCTTGTCGCGGATCAGCGCTTCGATGATCCGTTCTGGCGCCAATACGTCATGCCATTTGGAAAGCGGATCATGTTCGAGGCATACGCCGATGGCGAATCCGATAGATACGACGAAGACTCGTGCGCCAATGCGGCACGGGCTCTCTCGCCGCGGCGATTTCGCCTGCGACTGACCCGCACGTACGATCCGCGTTTTCTCAAGAAGACGCAGATCTGTCGCCTACGATTGCCGGTCCCTCTCGAGGACTCGGTGCTTACCGACCTGCGCATGCAGCTGTCTGCGCCGAAAGAGAAAGACATCATCAGATGCAGCCGGTCCGCCGGGCGGCTCGACGTGACGGTCGACCCACGTAAAGTGTCCGAGCTTTCCTGCGCCGTGACCTATGAATTTGTCTGTGACCCCGGGAGATGCTTTTCGAAAAGCGCAATCAACCTGCGTGAAGAAGCGCTCGCGCTCGGGTCAGCGGAAAAACTGATCCGACTCACACCGGCGGTGCATGAGCTCGCAGAAAAACTCGTTGGGAGCGAGGCCGATGCGCTGAGGATTGTGCGCCTTCTCTGGGACTATCTGCATGCGAGGCTCAATATCGGAGCGCTGCGTTATTCGCAACTCGATCCGGCCGATCCGCTGATGTCAGTGCTAAATGTGGGTTGGGCAGATTGTCAGCTTGCGTCTGCAGTCCTGGTCGGACTCTGTCGGTCACGTGGGCTGGCGGCGCGAATCGTGGGCGGCTTCATGCTGCAGCATGCGCGGCCCGGGTATCATTACTGGGCGGAGATATGGATTGCTGGACGCGGCTGGACCCCATTCGACACGCTTGGATTTGCGGTGACTCGGCCAGGGGATCGATCTGACTGGCGCAACATCTTCTTTGGTCGCGTCGATTATCGTGCTCGAGTGGAGTGTCTGCCGCATCTCTTTACCGGCCTGCCAGGATTCCAGCTCCCGCTCGCCTGGCATCAGAATGTTTCGCACATCGAGGGCGGTATCCGCACCCGCCTCGAAGATTCAAATAGCGGTGAACCCGTCTTCTCGGACGACGTGAGTTGCGAGGTTTTACAGTGGGATCAATCGGGCGCGGAGATTTGAAAAATGGCGCCATCAAAGTTCGGGGCAACGAGGCTGACACCATCGAGTGCCGATCCAAATGCGGCTAGCTGAGAGCGAAGCTGGACTTCCTGACGAAGAATGCGTCGACGCGAAATGCCCAGGCGATTGGTACGCATTTGGTGATGCTCCATTTCATATGTATTGTGTCCGTGGCTGACATAGACATAGAGATGCGGCTTGTCGCGAAGAGTGGTGAGTACGCCTGCTGCGATGAGCTGCCGTGCGACCGCCAGCTCCTCTCCGCGGCGAGCGTCGTCGCCGAGCTCGGGATATGAAATGCCAGCATCCCTCTTGCATTGCAACGTACCGGGGTGACCGCGCGATTCGCTGGCATACCAATTGGTCCACCACAGTCGCATCGTCATCGGGTAATACTGAAGCACATCCTGCAGAAACACGACTTTCGCGCCCGTGTTGGTCAAACCGGCCACCTGATCGGCGACTCGCTGTCACTGATGCAAGTCGTCGTCATCCCACTGGCACAGGAACGCGCCAGTAGATAAACGCATGCTCAGGTTGCGCAAGGCGCCCAGTGTCATGCCGTCCTCGACGATGGTGGTCCGCACGCCCGCTACGTCCATCGAATTCATCAGATCTCGTACAGGATGAGGAGCATCCGGGTCCTTGGCATCTGTGACGATCACCAATTCAACGCACGGATACGTCTGCTGCTTGAAACAGGTAATAGCAGTGGAGAGTCCCGGCAGGCGCTCGGGAGTCCCCTTGGTGACCATAAGACAACTGACCAGCGCCGAAGAGGTATTAATTTAGATAAATCCAAGCGTGCTGGGGCTGAAGCTCGATAAGTTTGGCGACACGCTCGCCAGAGCGGTCGCATCCGCGCCAAAACACGTCGCCGGAGTCGCGGCGAACCGATCCACAGCGATAGTTGGAATCCACCGGCTTAGGTTGCTCGCATCATCTGGTCCGGACAACTCTACCGGGCACCGTCTTTTTGTGCGAAACCAGGCGCAATCAGCGATTGCGACAGGTCGATACAGGCCTGTCTATTCAATAACTTAGTCTCGTACGTGCAAATGTCTAAGTTTTCTAATTTTTGCGTTCCTCAATTCACAGCGCCAGTGACGCTGACAGGTGCGGCTTCAGTTTTTTGGCCGCAATTGGCGCGTTCTCCACGCTCAGAACGTTCATATGGTCACCTGGCAAATCGATGACGTGGCAACGTCCGTCGGTCAATGCTGCCCAACCCGTAATCACCGTGTCGTATCTGTAGGCAACTCGGTACGTCTGCCGATCAATGGCACGAAAGATCAGGATCGAGCCGCCATAGGGTGTTGGCTGATAGCGCGCGATCGCGCGATTGTTGGCCGCCTCCACCTCGCGTGCAAATGCTTCCTCTTTCGGGAGTTCATGGATTTCGGCCATCGCAGGGAGGTGTAATTCTGCGCTGCGCAGCTGTTGGCGATGCGCCAGGCGCTCGCGAATATATTTTCGCCTGCCAGGGTGCGCGGCCAGTATCCAGGCGTGGTAGGCCGCTCGCTGCCACCTCGGCCGTATAGCGAAACCGTCCGGTGTCGACGTGTCAAACATCGCCAGCAGGGAGACGGTCTCGCCCGCTGCGGTGAGTTGCTGCGCTGCTTCAAAGGCCGGCAGTCCCCCATAGGAATAGCCTGCCAATTGGTACGGCCCTCTGGGCTGCACGCGGCGCAGGTTCTCGAGCATCGCGGCTGCGATATCCTCGATCTTCTCGAGCGGCGCCTGCTCCCCGTTGAAGCCAGGCACGGTCAACCCGTAGCAGGGATAATCGGGTGCAAGACACATCGCCATGGGCGCGAACGTCACAGGGTGACCTCGGGCGCCGGGAAAGCAGAACAGCGGTAGTACGTGTCCCTGCGGTTGCAGGTCGATCACGCCCGGCCGGGCGGTCGCGACAGCGGCGACTTCGGGGTTGGTCAGCGCCTCCGCAATCGCATCGATGGTCGGATAATCCCATAGCAACGTGGCAGGCAATTCGCGATCCAGCCAGCCCGCCAGCGCGCCGGCGAGTCCTAGTGCCTTGAGCGAATCGACGGCGAACGAGTACAGCGGTGCATTGGAGTCGATCGACGAGCGTTCGAGTTCCACCAGCTTTGCCACTTCGGTGACGACCCAGTCGCGAATATCCGCGGCGGATGGCTCAGTTGTCTGAGGTACGACTTTAGATGACGCTTTGGGCATCCGGCATCTCTTCGAGTAGGTCGAGTGTTCGCGACAGATAGGCAGCGCGCGTGCCCAGGCGGCTGACCTTTCCGCTTGTGGTTCGCGGTACCGCTCCGGGACTCAGCAGAATGACCTCGTAAGGCGATACCTCGTTGAGTGCGACCACTGCGGCGCGAATGCGCTGCCGCACGGCCGCGGGATCCAGCAGGCGCGCTGTGCCGGACGCGGCCGTCCGGCGATACTCGCGCCGTACCTCAGCAGCGATGATTAACCGTTCGGCGCCGTCCAGGTCGAGCGAAAATGCAACGGCGCCGGACGATGCAATCGCCGGGTCAGCCGACTCGACGCTGCTTTCGATATCGGTGGGAAAATGATTGCGTCCGGCGACGATGATCAGCTCGCGCAGGCGTCCGGTAATGAACAGTTCGCCGTCGGCGATAAAGCCCAGATCTCCGGTGCGAAGCCATTTATGGTCGCTGGCGGTTGGCATGTTCTCAGCGATACCGGCACCGAATGCCGCCGCAGTAGCCGGCGGATTGTTCCAATAGCCTTGAGCGATGCTGGCGCCCGCCAGCCAGATCTCACCGATCTCACCGGAGCTGACTCGCATGGCTGTCGTCGGGTCTACGATGGCGATCTGTGTGTCACCGAAGGCATGGCCACAGCCAACGTGGCCGCCGGTCTCGGCCTCGTCGAGCAAGTTGGCGTCCGCATCGCGGCGCGTCCAGCGGCGGCGAGCCGCGGATGGCCCGGCGACGAAAAGTGTAGCTTCAGCCAGGCCGTAGCATGGAAAGAATGCCTCCGGTCGAAATCCACACTGTGCGAATGCAGCCGCGAAACGCTCCAGGGTTGCGGCACGAACCGGCTCGGAGCCGTTCAGTGCATTGCGCCAATGGCTCAGATCCAGTTTCGCCTTGTGTGCGGCGCTGATCTTCTCGACGCACAGGTCATAGGCGAAGTTGGGAGCAGCGCTGCCGCACGCGCGATAATCGGACATCATCTGCAGCCACAGCCAGGGCTGCATCAGAAACCGCTCCGGCGCCATGAATACGCAATGCGCCCCCGAATAGGCTGCCTGCAGTACAAAGCCGATGAGTCCCATGTCGTGGAACAGCGGCAGCCAGCCGGCAATGGTCTCTCCGGCACGCAGTCCACTGGCCTCGGTGATCAAAGCGCTGTTGCACACCAGATTGTCGTGCGTGACCATGACGCCGCGTGGCGTTCCAGTGGAGCCGGATGTGTATTGCAGCAATGCGACGCGTTGGCCTGCTGATGAGATGGGAGGTGATTCGCTGACCGGGATACCGACCGCATCGGCATCGATCCAGGTCAAGGCAGTAAAGGCGCTCGTATCGCCAGGATCGGGCTGCAATCGTTGGCGCGTAGCCGTAGTGGCAATCGCAAAGCGCGCTCCGGCGTCAGCGACGATGGCCTTGAGCCGATGCTTGAGGCGCTGGTGTCGGGGCAGGCTGACCGGCACGATGATGGCGCCCGCATGCCAGCAGGCGAACAGCCATTCGACGAACGCCAGACCTGAGGGCAATGCCAGCAGCACCGGCTGGCCGCTGGCGCCCTGCAGACGCAATGTCTCCCCGAGCGCCGTGGCGCGGTGAGCGAGCTGCGACCAGGTGATGGACCGGACGCCAGCGCTGCCATCGGCGAGGAAGGTGTACGCCTTGGCATCCGGGTCGGTCACGGCGCGGCGGCGGACGATGTCCCACAGCGTCTGCATTTACGAGACTGCCGGGTGCGCCACTGGCGTGCCGCTCACAAGTGCCGCGTGGCGCAACTCGATGGTCGCGGCCAAGCCCGGCGACAGTCGCAGCGTCACCCCGCCCTCGGGGCGGATCTCGCGGGCGTTGATCGGTCGTACACGGAATTCCTGGGCGAGTTGCGCCAGGAGCAGTGTTGCTTCAAGCAGCGCGAAATGCATGCCCAGGCAGATGTGGCGTCCACCCGCGAACGGCAAATAGGCGTCCCGATGCGTCGCCTGTGCGGGCGAATTGGCGAACCTGCCCGGATCGAAGCGCTCCGGATCGGTCCAGAATTCCTTGTGCCGATGCGTAATCCACGGGGAAATCAGGACATTGGCGCCACGCGGCACTGTGTGGCCGCCGACCGTCGCCTCTTCGCTCGCGACGCGCGCCATGTACCAAACCGCTGGGTACATTCGCATCGTCTCGTGGAAGATGGCCCGCGTCCACGGCAGTTTCGCAGCATCCGCAAGTTCGGCGGCTCGGCCGCCCAGCACCTGATCGAGCTCCTGGTGCAGGGTCAATTCGATGTCGGGATGTTCTGCAATCGCTTTCCACGCCCAGCTCAGGGACAGGGCGGTGGTCTCGTGGCCCGCGATCAACAGCGACACGATCTCATCACGGATCTGCAGCTCGCTCATCGGTCCGCTCTCGGTATCGGCCTCGATAAGCAGCGTCAATAAGTCGGGCGGCCTGTCGCACGATGCCGCCGAACGCCGGCGGCGGATCATCTCATAAGCCACCTCGTCGAGGACGGCTTTGCTGGCGGTGATATTCGCAGCACTTTCAGGCGTGAAATGTGCGGGTATGCCGAATACAAGCCAGGAGAGTTTTCCCTGCTCGGTAATCGCGAGGGCTACGGCGGCGCAGAGCTCGCCAGCCTCGGTATCGGATAGATCATCGCTGAACAGGGCTTTGACGATGACCCGCATTGTCAGCTGCGTCATATCGATGGAGACGTCGACGGCGTGGCCGGCTGCAGCCGCCATCCGCCAGGCGACCGCGGTTCTGGCCGCTTCGCGCACCATCACCGGAACCAGTGGCGCGACGCTGCGCGGAAGAAAGTCGCCCTGCATGACACGCCGCTGCGACTTCCAGCGAGGCCCTTCACTGACAAGCAAGCCTTCGCCAAGCACCATCTTGATGAGCGACGCCCGGCGAAAGTTCTCATCGCGCAGGATGGTTTGCACATCCTTGGGATGTGCGAACAGGAAGCACGGCCCGAGGCGCGTCTGATAACACACCGTGTCGCCATATTGCTGCCACAACTGACCGAGAAATCTCAGCGGGTCGACGTAACCGTCAAAGGAAATGACACGGGCGGGACCGGGCGTGGCTACCTTGGACGGCAAAGCTGGCGCAAGATCCGATGCAGCGACCCCCCTTTCAGGATGGTGGTCGTTGTCCTTGGAGGGTAAATTCAACGCGTTCTATCCCTGCAACCGAGTGCGCGCGTGACGATAGATTTCCAGCTTAGGCAATAAATTATGCAAAGGCCACAGTCTCACCGAAGGAGTGAGACTGATTTCCAGATTTGATCAATTAAGTCAAACGCGACGTTTGCTGACCCACCCGGATGCAGGATTGCCCAGACCGCCCCGTTGTGTGACAGCGCGCTAGCTGTCGCTGTGCTCTTTCTCCGCTTTGCGTGTTGCGGGCCGCTGCCGCAGCAGTTCGGCATGTTGTCTGAGCTTCGGCAACCGGGAGGCGAGTGCGGCCTCATCCGGGTACCAGCCGGCCAGCATGTGCAAGTAGTGGTCGGCAGCCGACAGCTGTGCGCCGAGCACGTAGGGTGCTAGCGCGGTGTGCAGGGTCTCGAAGTGGCCGGTCCAGTCTGCCAGGGCTTGCTTCTTGATCTGCGCTGCGGCGGCCTCGCCGACGGCAGAATAGCGGGCTGGATAGAAGAACCGCAGCGCCGCCTCGTACGCGTTTGCGGACAGGAAGACCATCCACTGCAGAAAGTGAGCATGAGCGGCAGTACCCGCAGCGGGCGCCAGCGCTGCGGCAGGATGGGCGTTGGTCAGGTGAATGAGTATGGCTGCTGACTCGGACACCACGGCGCCATTCGGCAGCACCAGCACCGGAATCTTGGCCGCGCGGCTGACGCGGCGCAATGCCTCAATGTCTGCGGGCGCCTTGCTGATCCACACCAGCTCATAAGGGGCGCCGATCTCTTCAAGCACCATTTGTAGAGCAAGCGATCCGGCGCCATGCCTTGCATATAATCGGTATGGGCCAGCCGGCATGAGACGCTCTCCTTCAGTGGTCTTTTTTTCAGTCGTCTTTCGCGGGCATTCTACTCGAGGATTCCGCTTCCGCCTTTGATGCGCGGCCACGCCCAGCCCGGAGAGATTTAAGTTAATTGCCCCTGAATAATAGTCATTCTCATCAACGCGCGCGTAGTGGGCAGCGGTCCGTGATGGGCTTTGAAACCGGGCGCGCTTTCGGGGCGCCAGTGACACGGCCATGACAAATTGCCCTAGCCCCGCGCTAGCCTGCCGATCGTGCAGTTACACGATCTCAAGGTACTGAACTGGCGCGCTGCCCGTCCGCCGGGCGTTGCTGGCGCCGAGGTCGACTTGGGCCTGGATTATCTGCCGATCGATACCTGCCAGCGCCGGGTCGCGATCTGCAACGGCGCGGCGATGCTGTCGCTGCTGCGGCGCGAATTTCCCGATGACGGTGCGCTCGAGTGCTACCAGGGCGCCGACGCGTATGCGTTCCTGCTGCGCTTTGCCGCGGGACTCGAGAGCAAGCTGGTCGCCGAGACCGAGATCTTCGGCCAGATCAAGACCGCCTGGCGCCTTTTCAGTGAGCGCGGTACGCCGCTCGGCAGCCAGCTGTCGCCGTGGATCCAGCTGCTGTTCCAGGACGCGAAGGAAATCCGCTCACAACACCTCTGCAGTCTCGGCAGCGCCTCCTACGGCTCGCAGGTGCGGCGCCTGCTGGGCGATGAGGCCAGCGGCGGCCCGACGCTGCTGGTTGGCGCCGGGCAGCTGGCGCAATCGGTCGGCCCGTGGCTGCCCGGCTCGCAACTGTGGCTGTGGAATCGCACCCGCGAGCGCGCGCTGGAGCTGTCGCGCGAACTTGCCAAGCGTGATCCGGCACGTCCAGTGCGCGTGCTCGAGGCCGGGGCGCCCGCCGAGCTGGCCGCCTGGCGCGCTGCACGCAATGTGATCGTGTGTGTGCCGGGTGATACCGCCCAGGATGCTGTGCGAGTGGCGGCCTGGAACGAGCGCGCTGATTGCGGCGGGCGGGTGATTCATCTGGGGCTGGGCGCGGAAGCAGTCGCGCCCTGGAATACCCTGCCTGCGCTGGTGAGCCTCGGGGCATTGTTCGAGATGCTGCAGGCGCACTCCGAGCAGCGGCGGCGCCAGTTCGAGCGCGCCCGGCGTGCCTGCCGGGAAAAGGCCCTGTTGCGCTCGCTCGGCGCGAGCTCCTCGCACCCGCACAGCTGGGAAGATCTCGCAGCCTTCGATACTCTTTGAGCCATGGCGCCGCGGGCACTGAAGCTCGGCACGCGCCGCTCCGCTCTGGCACGTGCGCAAAGCGCCGCGGTCGCGCGCCAACTGGAACAACTGCATCCTGGCCTGCACATCGAGCTGGTGGGCATCGAGACCCGTGGCGATCGCATCCTCGACATCCCGTTGTCGGCGGTCGAAGGCAAGGAATTCTTCACCGATGAGCTCGATGCCGCACTCACCGGCGGCAAGGTCGACTTCACGGTGCATTCATACAAGGACCTGAGCCTTGTGCGCTCGGCGCAACTGCTGCTGGCCGCGGTGCCGCAGCGCGAGCCGCCGCATGACATTGCGCTGTTCACCCACGACGTGTCCGAGCGGCTCGCCGGCGGCCACGAGCTGATCATCGGCAGCTCCTCGCCGCGCCGCGCCGCCTTCGTCCCAGACTTCCTGCAGCGCGTGTTGCCGCGGCGCGCCGACGACCGGCGCGAGCTGGCACGGGTGCGGCTGCTGGACCTGCGCGGCAACGTCGACTCACGGCTGCGCCGGCTGCGCGAGCCGCGCGGCTCGACCCGCCACCTGGACGGCATTGTGTTGGCATTCGCAGGCCTCGCGCGCCTGTGGGCCGATGACGCCGGCCAGCGGCTGCTGCGCGAACTGCTGCCGCCCATGCCACGCATGCTGCTGCCGCTGTCCGAGTGCCCGGCGGCACCGGCGCAGGGGGCGCTGGCGATCGAGTGCCGGGCCGACGATGACTCGACCGCCGCGCTGCTGCGCGCGCTCGATCACGCGCCGACACGGCGTGCGGTCGACGCCGAGCGGGCGCTGCTGGCGCTGCGCGGCGGCGGCTGTCATCAGCGCTTCGGCGCGACGCAGATCGAGCTGCCCGGCATCGGCACGCTGCTGTACCAGCGTGCCGCAACCGAAAATGGTGCCGACCTGCAGATCGACGCCGCGCAACTGCAGTGGACCCCCGAGCGGCCGCTGCCGGCCCCGACCGGCCCGGTGAAACCCTGGGACGGCAGCCAGGCGGACCGCGGCGCGGCCGAACCGCTTGCTGACGGCGTCGCGCGCAGCGCCGAAAAATTGAAGAGCGCCAGGGCGCTGTTCGTCGCGCATCGCCGCGCGCTGCCCGAGCACGAAGATCAGCACATCAACTCCGCCGTACATGTCTGGGTCCCCGGCATTGACACCTGGCAGGCGCTCGCCGGCCGCGGCGTCTGGGTCGAGGGCTGCGCAGAGGGCCTGGGCTATGCGGCCATCGAGCCACTGCTGGCCGAGCCGCTGCTGCAGCTGCCGCCGCGCGATGAGTGGACCGTGCTGACGCACCTGGACGCGGTCGCCGGCTGGACGGCCGGGGATGTGATCGCAACCTACCGCGTGCGTGACGCGGGTGCGGTGGGTCAGGGCGGTGGGGCGCCGCCGTCGGATGCGACTCACCTGTATTGGTCCAGCAGCGCACAGTTTGATCGCTGGTGCGGCGCGGTCGCGCCCGGCGCCCAGCATGCCTGCGGTGCGGGTAAGACCTATGAACACCTGCGGCGCGCCGGGGTGCAGAATCTGCGCGCATTTCCGCAACCGGCGCACTGGCGCCAATGGTTGGGCGTGTGACTTACAGCGCAGGGCAAGGATCCTTGAGCGTCGCACCGATGCGCCGCACGGCGCTGGTCGCGGGCGCGGCCGGCCTCTGGCTGGCACTGCAGCTGGTGCTGGTGGTGTGGTGGGCGACGGTGATCGAGCGCCAGGCGGCGCGCATCGCCGCGCTCGAAGCCTTGAGCGGCAGCGGCCACGAGCTCGCCGCTGCGCAGTGGTCGCGCACCCGGCTGATGCTGATCGGCGAGTCAAGCACCTTTCTGGCGCTGCTGCTGGTGATCACTTTGCTGCTCGCCTGGCTGTACTGGCGCGAGCAGCTGCGCGCCCGCAGCATGCAGGCCTTCTTTGCCTCGGTGACGCATGAGCTGCGCACGCCGCTGACCAGCATCCGGCTGCAGGCCGAGGCGATCGCCGAGGGCGATCAGCGCGCGGAGCTTGCGCGGCGGCTGCTGGAGGACTCGCACCGGCTGGAATCGCAGATCGAGAAGACACTCGAGCTGGCGCGCATCGAGGGCGGCGGCTCGCTGTCCGATCAGAGCGTGCCGCTGCATCCGTGGCTGTCGCACACGATCCGCGACATCGGTGGGGCGCATGGCGACCGGCTGGATCTGCGCGCGCACCTGGATGCGGACCTGCCGCCGGTGCGTGCCGATGCGGCCGCGCTGCAGCTGATCCTGCGCAACCTGGTCGAGAATTCGGTGCGCCATTCGCGCGTGGCACCGGTCAGCGTGCGGTTGACCGCATCGCGGGACGGGCCGTTCGTGGTGCTCGAGTACCAGGACAACGGCAAGGGCGTCGCCGCCGGCACCGGGCGGCTCGGGCGGCTGTTCGGCCGCGGCGCCGCTTCGCACGGCGCCGGGGTCGGACTGTACCTGGTGCGCCGTCTGATGCAGCGCATGCACGGCCGGGTGCGCTTTGATACCGCGCCGGGCGATGGCTTTCGCACCGAGCTGTGGTTCCGGGCCGACGCATGAGCCGTGCATCATGAGCGCCGAGGCACGCCTGCTGCTGGTGGAAGACGAGCGCAACGTCGCCGAGACGTTGGGCGAGCGGCTGCGCGCCGCCGGCTACCAGGTAGCGCATGCCGACTCGGTCGTCAGCGCCAGGCGCGCGATCGGCGAGGCACCGTTCGATCTCGCGCTGCTGGATGTCGGCCTGCCCGAC